>OGSS01000180.1_pt1 | contig 80826 bp, 83 predicted proteins | sample 1553591 | NCBI WGS metagenome assembly OGSS01 (sample SAMEA2580061, study PRJEB22360) | human gut metagenome | biome: human gut; feature: human-associated habitat; material: faeces | place: Denmark | collected 2008/2010
AGTCATCGGCAAACATTTTGCTGTACTGCTCCAGATAAGCGTCCTCCTTTGTCTGGTCTTTTTTACCGTCCTTTTCATAGGTTTTAACCAGCTCATTCATCTGCTTGAGTTCGTCCTTCTGGGCGGTTATGATATCCTGGGCAATGGTTTTTAGTTCATCGCTTTTTCCCTGATAGTTCAGATAGCTCTCAGACATCTTGATGGCGGCCTCGTGGTGGGGAATCATGCCCCGCAGGAAGTCCAGGGAAGCATTTCCTGATTTCTCGCGGATGACCATATCCTCCATCATATTCATCATAATGGAATCCTGTTCGGTCAGGTAACGGCTCAGTTCATCTGCGGAAGCGTTCATATGACCGTTATGGCCGCTGTGATCCGCGGCATTGCCGGAATTAGAGGATGCCTGTTCCCGGGAGCCTGTTTCCGTTCCCTCCTGTGACGCCGGGGCTATGGAGGTGCTTTCTGTCTGACCTTCAGAGGCCTGTCCGGCATCAGAACCGCTGCGGTTGTTGGCAAATGCGGCTGCCACAGCCACGATGATGACCAGGGCCACGCAGATGCAGATGACCCATGTGCGCATATTTTTGTTCATAATCTCGTTCTCCTTTTATCCTTCAATCGGATGGATTTAATCTGACATAAATTAGTATTTGCTAAATTCAGGGAAATATTCTCCGGCGGTTTTTTGCCGGCGCATTTTGTTTTGGGAAAGTGGACAGTTGCAGGTTGTGTTTTATTTGACTTTCACTTATAATGAATCATAAATGTTACGATTTTATTGGTGAAAGGAAACGCGATGACGGAAATCAGTGCACAGCCATTTGTGAAATGGGCGGGCGGCAAAAGACAATTGCTTGATCAGATAAAAGCGAGACTTCCAAAACATTTTAATGGATATATGGAGCCGTTTGTGGGCGGCGGTGCGGTATATTTCGGATTACAGCCGGAAAAAGCCATTATAAATGATATAAATGAATCATTGATCAATGCGTATTTGCAGATAAAAATTTCACCAGAAGAATTTGCCGATGCCATTTCAGTGTATGATAAAAAAATAACGGATGGTGGAAAAGAGTATTATTATAAAGTCCGGGAATTCTATAATGATAAAATGATGCGGGCGGAATATGATATGGAATTAGCTGTATTGTTCGTGTTCCTCAATAAGCACTGCTTTAACGGGCTCTACAGGGTAAACGGAAGAGGCCTGTTTAATGTCCCGTATAATAACAGCATGAGAGAATCGTGCAGTAGAGAAAACATTTTGGCTGTATCCCGGAGCCTTCAGAAGGTGCGGATTATGAAAGGCGATTTTCAGAATGTCTGTGATTTGGCGGAGAAGGACGATTTCATTTTTATTGACAGTCCCTATGCTCCTTTAAATCCAACCTCCTTTGAGTCTTACACAAAGGAGGGCTTTGACATAGAAAGCCACAGACGTCTGGCTGCGGTATTCGGGGAACTTACAGAACGGGGATGCTACTGCATGCTTACAAACCACAATACAGATTTTATCAATCAGTTATATGCAGATTTCAACAAGGTGGTAGTGGATGTTAAGCGTATGATAAATTCTGACGGAAAGAACCGTGTGGGTCAGGAGATCATCATTACGAATTATTAGAGGGATATCTATGGAAGAATTGATGCGGGGGAAAATCCAGGCATATTACGGGACTGACACAAAAAAGCTTTATCTGGGGGACTGTCTTGAGCTGCTGCGGAAAATGAAGCCGGAAAGCGTTGATATGATATTTGCGGATCCGCCATATTTTTTGAGCAATAACGGCATAACCTGCAAAGGGGGGAGAATGGTATCCGTCAATAAGGCATCCTGGGATGAAGGCGGGAATTTTAAGGAAAACCACGCTTTTAACCGCAGGTGGATCCGCATGTGCAGAAGGGTGTTAAGGCCCAACGGAACCATCTGGATATCAGGTACGCTGCACAATATATATTCAATCGGAATGGCGCTTCAGCAGGAGCGGTACAAGCTAATCAATAATATCACCTGGAAGAAAACAAACCCGCCGCCGAACCTGGCCTGCCGTTGCTTTACCCATTCCACGGAGACGATTCTGTGGGCCAGAAAGGATGAAAAGAATGCCAGGCACATGTTTAATTATGAGCAGATGAAGCAAATGAATGGCGGGAAGCAGATGAAGGATGTATGGGAGGGAAGCCTCACCAGGCCGTCCGAAAAGTGGGCCGGCAAGCATCCAACACAAAAACCGGAGTATTTACTGGAACGGATTATTTTGGCGTCCACGGAAAAAGGCGGCGTGGTATTGGATCCGTTTTGCGGTTCCGGGACAACCGGGGTGGTAGCCGGAACGTACGGAAGACAGTTTATCGGAATGGACAGCAGTGAAACATATCTGGAAATAGCAAAGAAACGTTTGGAGCATATACAGGAGACATTGGAGTGGTAAAAAGAGACTTTGACGCATGGCTTAACAAATTCCGGGCAAGTATTTCAGGGTACCGGTATTACATAGATTTTGAAAAGGTAGTCCGCAATGTGGAGGATATAAAAATCGAGTTAAACATATTAACTTGGGATTGAGACAGGACTTGACTCCAATGGCCGGAAGAACCGGGGCGGACACCAGATGGAAGAGCTGGTGGAGAAATACATTATTGCCGCTGGGTTTAAGAAGGATGAGAATTATTTTAGGGAGATGTACCTGAAGGATATTGAACATAAATGGAATATGGATTTGTCCGCCTTATCCAACCAGGGAAAGGCGGCAAAGCGCTTTGATTTCGTGGTAAAAACAGCATCCATGATTTATGCGGTTGAAACAAATTTCTACAGCAGCGGAGGCTCGAAGCTGAATGAAACAGCCAGAAGCTATAAGATGCTTTCCCAGGAGGCAGACACAATCCAAGGATTTACGTTTGTGTGGTTTACGGATGGGACAGGCTGGAACAGCGCAAAGGGGAATCTGCGGGAAACCTTTGAAGTAATGGAGCATGTTTACAATATTGACGATATGGAGCATTCGGTTATGACCGAATTGCTGGTGTGATACCCGGGAGTAAACCCGTGTATTTTAGTTGAGATAACTGACCTGAGGAACCAATATTCCGGAGGTCAGTTTTTGTTTGCTCATTTAGTAGGAAAAGTCTGTTACCGAATATCCGGGGTTTCCCAAACAAAAAACAATTAAAACTATTATATTCCAACCATTTCCGCCGATAAAAATAAATGGATTCTTTTGAAAGGCAGGCTTATGGAAAGCAGGAAAAACGGCAGCACAGCCTTTAGGGGCTGTGAGGATTGAAGTTAGCATATATGCGAGAGATGTATGGCAATACATTAATCGTGATTATTACATAGCCTTGACGGCGTATGAGGATTGAAGGACTACCCAGTTTACATCAGATATATGAGCGGTTCTGTACTGCATGGTTTTCTGTTTTCCCTGTTCCTGTTTTCCGTGTTCCTGCTTTCCAGAACAGTGCCCGGTGTTTGCCGCTGATTGTCTGAATTGTCCGTTCCGGACATTTTTCGGGGCGGCAGCGGCTTTAGTAAATATGTCAGATAATACCACCCTGGCGGGTACACGGTGGTTGGCGAGGTGATTTTTTGAGCGATAGCAAGACAACCCCTTCTCAGGGACGGGACATGCCAAGGATATGCTACGAGGTGAGAGGTGAATATGCGCTATTTACCAATCCCATGACTAAAACAGGCGGGGACCTGCATTCATACCCGGTTCCCACCTGTTCAGCTGTCACAGGATTGACGGAAAGCATTTACTGGAAGCCGGCCATTAAGTGGAAACCGCTGCGGATCCGGATCCTGAATCCCATCCAATACCAGTCAAGGAGCAAGCTTCTGCCTGTTTATAAGACAGGCGGGAAGGATTTGGCGTATTACAGTTATCTGCGCGATGTGTGTTACCAGATTGAGGTTGAAATGGCCTGGGGGAGTGAACGGTATGCCTCGGACCGCAACGTTGCCAAGCACTACGAGTCCATGCTGCGGTGGCTGAGGCGGGGAGGGAAACTGCCGGTCCACCTGGGGGTTACCGAATGCTTTGCATATGTCAGGCCATGTCTCTTTGGGGAGGGGGAAGGGTATTATGACGCTGTGGATATGGACTTTGGGGTTATGGTCCACAGCAGGGATTTTGAAAAGGGCGTGATCCGTCTGGGGCCGTACCGGATGCATCAGGGCGTGATCCGTTTCCCGGCTCAGGAGGAATGTATTACCAGAAAATGCAGGACAGGAGGGGATTAGCAGATGGATGTATTGCAGAGCCTGGCCAGGGTATATGACAGCCAGTCTTCTCTGGCCGGTGTGGAGAGGGAGGATACGGATGCGGTGCTCCTGCCCTTGTTCCATACATATCTGACAGCGCATATAACCGTGACAATTGATATGCAGGGGAATTTTCTGGATGCGTGTGTATTGGATATGAAGAAAGACGAGGTAAACACAATTGTTCCTTCCACGGTAGAGTCAGCCAGCCGGTCCGGGCCGGAACCGCCGCCTAATCCGTTAAATGACAAACTGGTGTATCTCATGGGCGATGCAGAGTCCTGTATAAAGGACAAACAGATGATTCCGGATATACAGAAGCGGTACAGGGCACATGACCAGCTGCTTGCTGCCTGGAGCCTGAGTACCTGCGCGGTTCCCCAGCTAAAGGCGGTAAGGCAGTACCTGAACCGGAAACGGACTGCCTCTGACCTGATTGCGGCCGGGGTCATCATGCCGGAGGAGGATGGCACCATTGATGAGAAGAAGAAAATGGCAGGCAGGGATATTTTGTCCTGTGTGGTCAGATTCAGGGTGATGGATCAGGAGGCGGAGGAAGGGTATGTGGCGGAGACATGGAAAAACAGGGAACTGTTTCAGAGCTGGATCTCTTACTACACTGCCTTTGTGACGGAGCACGGGAAGAAGGACGTCTGCTACGCAACAGGCGAATATACGGTTTGCACCGGAAAACATACCAATGGCATACGGGGAAGCTCAGACTGGGCTAAGCTTATTTCCTCCAATGAAAATGGAAATATTGTTTTTTCCAGAGACTGGTTCCGCGAAGGGATTGATGCGGTGTCCATCGGCCTGGTCACAAGTTTTAAGGCCCACTGCGCCTTAGGCTGGCTGATCAAACGCCAGGGACGTATGTTTGGGAGCAATATCCGCGTGTGCTGGGATATGGACGGCAATCCCCCGGCTTTTGATTTGTTTTCAGATACACCTAATATTCAGGGGAAACATGAATACAGGTTTTTTACCGGTAGGGATGCGTACCAGAGACACCTGGATGTGTGTTTTTCAGAATTCCTTGCGGATCACAGAACGTACCATATGCTGGTGCTGGATGCACCCAATAAACAGAATTATAAAGGCAGGCTGGCGATTCTCGATTACGTGGAAATGCCGGCGGACCTTATCGGCCGGCGGCTGAAACAATGGCATCAGACTGCCTGCTGGCAGTTTGCAGTGGGAAAAAGAGCGTTTACAGGCGCGCCTTCGGTGCCGGACGTGGTGATTGCCGCTTATGGAAATGAATATGGGGGCGTTCTTACGGTCGTGGATAAAACATTATTTGCGCGCCAGGTCAACCGTGTGGTTTCTGCCATATTATCAGGCCGGACCATGCCTTCGGATATCGTGGACAATCTCATCAAACGGGCGGGGAATCCCTGCATGTTCCATAAACGCAGCAATTGGCAGATGGTCCTGCAGGTTGCGTGCGCCCTTCTTAACCGGGACTCGTCAGGGGAAGGCATCATGCTGGATAAATTAAATACGGACCGCAGCTATCTCTGGGGCCGTCTGATGGCCGTTGCTGATTATATTGAGCGGCTATATTTCCAGGAGGTCAGAGAAGGGTGCATATCGGGCGTGTGCACATACATGCAGATGTTTTCGCGCTCACCGGGCAGATATTGGGTAATAATCCGGAAACGGCTTACCCCTTACCTTTACAAAGCAAACAGGATGAGGAGGGGACAGTATGCGTGTAAGCTTATGGAACAAGTGGAAGCCATGGTCACAGGACAGGCTGATACCGATAAACCGTTGGGAACCGCTTACCTGACAGGATTCAGTTCCCAGCAGCTTTATTTTACACAGTATGATTACGCAGTCAGGAAGGAAATGGGATAGATTTATGAATAGACAGGATTTCATCATGGTATTCAGGGTGGACAATGCAAATCCAAACGGAGATCCATTGGAGGGAAACCGCCCAAGGACCAACGACAATGGATACGGGGAAGTGACGGGAGAATGTATCCGCCGCAAAATACGCAACCGGTTCATCCACATGGGACTGCCTGTATTTGTCCAGTCTGACAGCCTTTGCGTGGACGGATACAGTTCCCTGGCAGAACGCCTGGCTGCCAGAAAGGACATTTATAATGCCCTCAGGGATGGAAAGACACAGAAAGAAGGTCTGCGCATGGCATGCGGGACCTGGCTGGATGTGAGGCTGTTTGGACAGATTTACGCTTTTTCCGGGATTAAGGCCGCGGCCAGCGCTTCTGTCCATGGCGCCGTGACCATATGCCACGGCACATCCGTGGATCCGGTGGTGATTAAGGACATCCATATCACCAAGAGCACAAACGGTGAGGACAAAGGCCATGCCAAAGGCAAATCCTCCGACACCATGGGAACAAAGAGTATGGTGGAGCAGGGCCTGTATGTGGTAAAAGGCTCGGTCAACCCATTTTATGCGGATAAGAACGGGGTCAGTGATGAGGATGTGGAAGTACTTAAGAAGGCCCTTGCCACTATTTTTGAAAATGATGAGTCCTGCGCCAGGCCGGCCGGTTCCATGGCAGTATGCAGACTATACTGGTTTGAGCAGCCGGAGCATCATGCCTGTGTGCCAACCCACAAAATTTTTGAATTGCTGGACATACGAAGCCAGGGCAGCGGGTATGTCTGCTGCTTGAAGGATCTGCCCGATGGGGTGCGGGTGACGGAACTGATTTAGGTTTATGCAGATGAAATATTATATTTTGCCGAAACGCGCCGATATGAGTACATAGGTAAGCGGAAAGGGATTGATTACGTATGAAAAAGGTGATTACATATGGCACGTTCGACCTGTTCCATGAAGGGCATTACAAATTATTGGAGCGCGCCAGGGCGTTGGGGGATTACCTGATTGTAGGCGTGACCACGGAGCATTTTGATGAGATAAGGGGTAAGGTCAATGTGATTGACCCCATATTGGAGCGCATTGCCAATGTGAGGCAGACCGGATTTGCAGATGAAATCATCATAGAGGACCATGAAGGGCAGAAGATAGAGGATATCCAGCGCTACGGCGTGGAAATCTTCACGGTCGGTTCAGACTGGGTGGGGACCTTTGATTACCTTAAGGCCTTTTGCAATGTGGTATATCTGGACCGGACCCCGGATGTTTCGTCCACCCAGCTGCGCAAAAACCGTTTCAGGATTGTGAAAACAGGCATCATCGGCACGGGGCGTATTGCCCCCAGGTTTGTGGCCGAGGCCAAGTTCGTCAGCGGAATCAACATCATATGCGCATATAACCCGGAGAAGGAGAGCGCCCAGGCTTTTTCAAGGAAATGCAGGCTGAAATGCTACACAAAGGACTACGAGACATTTCTCAGCAAGGTGGACGCGGTGTACATCGCATCGCCCCATGAGACTCACTGCGATTACGCAAAGCAGGCCCTGGAACAGGGGGTCCATGTGCTGTGTGAGAAACCCATGACCTTTACCGAGGCGGAGACCGTGGAGCTGTATCAGCTGGCCAGGGAGAAGCGCTGCGTTCTGATGGAGGGTATCAAGGCAGCCTACTGCCCCGGCTTCCAACAGTTAATTAATGTTGCGAAAAGCGGGAAGATTGGGGAGATACGGGATGTGGAAGCCTGTTTTTCCAGGATAGCGGACACATTTGCCAGGGAGATGACAGATGAGAGATATGGAGGCGCGTTTCTGGAATTTGGCGGTTACGCCCTGCTTCCGGTCATCAAGCTTTTGGGAACGGACTTTGAGGATATAAGGATAGACAGTATACCGGCGGAAAACGGCATTGACCTTTACACCAAGATCCACTTTAAATATAAAAACGGCCTGGGGCTTGCCAAGACCGGCGTGGGCGTCAAGTCCGAGGGCCAGCTGGTGGTGGCCGGCACAAAGGGATACATCCTGGCACAATCCCCATGGTGGCTGACCAGAAGGTTTGAGATACGCTATGAGGACCCGAATGTGATAGAACGGTTTGAGCCCAATTTCCAGGGGGATGGACTGCGCTATGAAATCAGTGAATTCGTGTCCAAGATTAACAACCCGGATCTGTGCCATTTCAAGCTGACGCCGGAGGAGTGCACTGCCATGGCCAGGGTGACCGAGGCGTTTATGGAGCAGAGGAGAGGACAGCAAAAATGACATCAGTAAGGCAGGGAGCAGAGGTATGATAAGAGGAATACGGTATCAGGATGGAATGGATACCCGCCAGCTTAAGGATACGGGTTTTGGGCTGGTGGAATATGTGTTTGGGTGGGGAACGGAGATGGAAGGCGCGCAGCCGGGAACTCCGGGTCCTGCCGGTCAGATGACCGGGCTGTCCATCTCATGGGATGCCGTGGAATGCGGGAAACTTTCAGAGGCCATGGAGCTGGCTTCTGAGTTAAAGGCTTCGTATCTGGTAATTGAAGCCATTGGAGCCGTTGGAACCAATGCCGGGGCGTCACTGTACGGCATATTGGGAAAATGCCTGGAACAGATAAAGTCCGCCGGGCTAAAGGTATATATTGACAATGTATATTCCCAGGTATCTTTCCTGGCAGAAACAATTGACCGGCTGAACCGGGCCGCGGGAACCCAATGCTTTGGAGCCTGTCTCAATACAGGCCGCGGGAACCTGCTGGGTAGGAACCTGTGCGGCATGATTGAATGCCTGGGGCATCGGATCGGTCTGCTGCATGCGGGCGATAACGACGGCAGAACCAGCCAGTGCCAGATGCCGTATACATTTACAAGAGGAAGAGGAGAACTGTCAACAGACTGGTACGGTATCATAGGGGCCCTGGCCATGTGCGGGTTTAAGGGTCCGGTTGTCTATGATATTGCCGGTCTTTTTGAAGTATCCCCCGCCTGCCTGCGCCCGGGCTGGTACCATTTGTTAGCTTCTGTGGCCCGGGAATGGGAAGGGATTTTGGGGCTTGAGGAATATTTAAAGGAATCATCAAAGAAAGACCGGCCGGAAGCGGATTCAGATCCAGATGGGAAAGCGGGCGGCCTGGTTCTGTTCGGGGCAGGGAGAATGTTCCGTAACTATATGGAAGTCTGGGGGGATACATACCCGCCGTCCTTTATTGTTGATAACAATGAAACGCTGTGGGGCAGTACGCGGGAGAACATCAGTATCCGGCCTCCGTCCGCACTTCTGGAGGACAAGGAACATCAACCCTTTGTTCTGATATGTAATATGTACCACCCAAGCATTGAAAAGCAGCTGGACGCCATGGGCGTAAGATGGCGCAGATATGATGATAAATATTTTTTCAGATATCAAAATCTTGTTGATAAGCAGGGAGCAGGCGTATGTTGAAGATAGGAGTGCAGTCTAAAGGAATCCTGGACAGTGAGATATTGGATTTGGAAACTGGGTTTGAACGGATTAAGAAGGCCGGATTTGACTGCATTGATCTGAATCTGGATGTATTCCTGAAGAATTCAGAGCTTTACCAGGGGGAGATGAACCGCTTTTTTGAACAGAACATGAAAGAACTGCGGCAATATTTCACCTCCTATCAGGAGGGGGCAAAACGATACGGCCTTTCCTGGTCCCAGATGCATGCCCCGTACCCGGTATGGGTGCTGGGAAGGGAGGAGCAGAACCGGCGCATGATAGAAACAGTGATTCCCAAATGCCTGGCAACCGCGGGTTTTTTGGGAATCCCCCATGTGGTCATCCACCCCTTCAAGATGCAGTACAGACAGGCCTGCCGGGAAGAGAGAAGGCAGAACCTGGCATTTTTTAAGAATCTGATCCAACCGGCCAGGGAACATAACGTGATTATCTGCCTGGAGAACCTCTATGAATCCATGGGCGGCAGGCTGGTGGAGGGGGTATGCTCCGCGCCGGAGGAGGCTGTTCGGTATATTGACAGCCTGAACGAGGCGGCGGGGGAGGAACGGTTTGGATTCTGCCTGGATACAGGACATTTAAATCTGGCGAAACAGCCGCCCTATGAAACAGTCCTGCGGCTGGGGCACAGGATTAAGATCCTGCATCTCCACGAAAATGACGGAATAGAGGACCTGCATCAGATTCCCTACACATTCGGAAGGAAAGCTGGGGATGGATTTGATTGGGAGGGCCTGCTTGCGGGGCTTCGGGAGACAGGATATGGCGGTGTGCTCAACTTCGAGACATTTCCTTCCATGAACAGTTTTCCGGAAAGCGTGAAGGAGGAAGTGCTTCGGATGATTGCGGGGATTGGGAGGTATTTTGCCGGAAGGGTCGGAGGGGAAGAGTTGGAGTGAAATGTATGGAGCAGGGCAAGGGCATACAGAGAGCAGGCGTGATTGGCACAGGAAGGATTGCCAGCCGTTTCATGCCGGAGGCAGGCCTTACAGACGGGATTCGAGTGCAGGCAGTGTATAATCCCCATCTGGAAAGTGCGGTACGGTTTGCCGCCAGGTGGGGGATTGAGGCATGCAGGGATTTAACAGATTTCTTTCAGCGGGTTGATCTTGTATATGTGGCTTCTCCTCATGAAACACATGCTGCCTACATCAAGGCGGCACTGAAACATGGAAAACATGTATTATGTGAAAAGCCTCTTGTTCTTAAAGAGGAACAGGCAAAAGAGCTGTTCGCATATGCGGAAAGACAGAATCTCGTCTTATTCGAAGGGATAAAGACGGCATACTGTCCCGGATTCAGAAAAATGCTGGAAATAGCCCGAAGCGGCTCCATAGGAACCATACGTTATGTGGAAACGTGCTTTACAAAGCTGGAATCAGGAGACAGCAGGGAACTGACCGACAGGATGTATGGAGGAAGCTTCACGGAGCTGGGAAGTTATTGTCTGCTGCCGATTATCAAGTTATTGGGCAATGGTTTTGAAGACGTGCGGTTCGAGTCCATAAAAAGAGGGAACGGGCTGGATGTGTTCACAAAGGCCTCCTTCCGGTATCCCGGCGCGCTGGCAGCCGCAATCTGCGGTCTGGGGGTTAAAGCAGAAGGCAGGCTGATGATATCCGGTACCAAAGGATACGTCACGGCAGAAGCACCCTGGTGGAAAACAACGGATATGGAAGTACATTATGAAAATCCGCTGGAAGTGGAGAAGTATTCGGAACCGTTTCTGGGGGATGGGCTGCGTTATGAAATCAGTGCTTTTGTGGACAGGGTGAATGGAGTGGAAAGTAAAGTGCATGGGGGGCGGAAAGCGTGCGGTTCCAGGGCGTCTGGTGATTCCTGCGGATTGGGGCTGCGGCCGGAGGATTCCATTGCCTTGGCAGATATCATGGAAAAATTTATGGAAACAGAGAGACTGATACAATTGGAGAGCAGAAAATGAAACTATGGGCACACAGAGGCTGCAGCCTGCGTTACCCGGAGAATACACTGCTTGCCTTTGAGAAGGCGGCGCAGTTACAGGGGCTTGCGGGAATTGAGTTGGATATTCAGCTGACAAAAGACGGACAGATTGTAGTGATTCATGACGAGAAGGTGGACCGGACAACAGATGGGAGCGGCTGGGTACGGGAGTATACATTGGCTGAATTAAAGCGTTTGAAGATAGAGGCCGGGATCTATCCCCACCAGGAGATTCCTGCCATGGAGGAAGTCTTTGAACTGTTGGAAAAAAGGCTGAAGGCCGGAGCAGAGGCAGGAACAAAGGCGGGAACAGATACAGGCTCAGAGGCAGGATTAAAGCCGGCCCGGCTACGGCTTAATATTGAACTGAAGAACAGCATTCTTCCATATGATGGGATGGAGGAAAAAATTATAGATATGGTCCATGACAGGGGACTGGAAGGCGCGGTTGTATACTCCACCTTTTGCGCGCGGTCCCTGGAGAAGATTACATATCTTGATTCGGAGGCCGAACTGGGGATACTGGATACGCGGATTTCCGACTGTATGTATAAGTTAAAGGGCGGGTGCGGGGCAACAGCCCTGCATCCGTTCTGGAGGGCCATGGATTTGCCGGCAGAGCAGCTGCGGGGGTATACGGTGCGGGCCTGGATGTCGGGGCATCTGTATCCGGAGAAATCTACCGGGACCAGGCTGGATTTGGAATGGCTGGAGGAAGCGGGGATTACGGATCTGATTTTGAATGAGCCGGAAGTGTATATGGGCAAAAAGAATAAACAAATCATTAAAGGTGAGGACGGAAGTTCATGAACAATTACCTATCAGGACAGGACTGTGTTTTTGCGTTTAATATATGGGATTTAAATTCAGCCAGATCTGTAATGGATGCAGCTGCTTCTATGCATAAACCTGTTATTTTACAGACATCATCTGGGATTTATAGGAAAATCTATGCTCAGATGTTTCGCCAATATATTTCGGCATATGCTGCAACAAAGGATATTCATGTTTGGCTTCATTTGGATCACTGTAAAGACGTGGAAACTATCCGCGATGCGGTAGAATGTGGCTGGGACTCGGTCATGTTAGATGCATCCTCCTGTTCTTTGAATGAGAATATTGTCCTTACACAGTCGGTTATCGAATTGGCTCATAAAAATGGCGTTCTGGTTGAAGCCGAAGTTGGTCAGATTAAAGGGGCAGAGGATGATACTCTGGTTACAGAAGATACAATCGCAGATAAAGAGGAAATTCGGTATTTTCTTCAAAGAGTTAAGCCTGATATGTTTGCAGCTGCCTTTGGCAATGCGCATGGAATCTATAAGGGCAGTCCATCACTTCATTTTGAAATAATTGATTACTTAGCCGAGATGTCAGATATACCATTTGTTGTTCATGGAGGAAGTGGATTAAATCATGAGATTTTGAAGAAATTGATTCAAAAGACGAACGTGAAAAAAATCAACATATCAACCGAAGTTAAAATGGCATATCGAAAGGCTGTTTTTCTATGCATGGAGCAAGGTGTATTGGAAACTGACAAATTTCAACCCATTTCTGTGGAAGAAAAGATTCATGATACTATTTTGCTCATGGCAAAGAAAAAAATGGAACTGTTATGAAGGGATATCAGGATATGAAGAACGTAATGGTTATTAATATGGGACTGAAGAGCATACGCTGCATTATCTTTGATGAAACAGGGGCAAAACTCTCCAGTGCCGCTATTGCAATTAATACGGCAATTAATCAGGAGCGGGTGGAGCAGGAACCGGCGGAATGGTGGGAAAAAGCAAAACAGATTATAGGGAAGGCTCTTGCAGACTGTAATCATATACGGATTGATTATATTACAGTAACTACTTCCGCGTCCTGTCTTGTCTGTGTGGACAAAGAAGGGAAATCGTTATGCAGGGCATTTATGATATCTGATAAAAGGGCAGAAGCAGAATGTAAAGATATAGAAGCTTTAAAAGCATATAAAGATGTTTTGATAAGGACAGGAATTTCTATGTCTTCCAGTCTTATGCTTCCAAGGATATTATGGGTAAAACGTCATCTTCCCCATGTATTCGAAAAGACGGCTCATTTCCTTGCACCTAATGATTATATGATTTTTCAGTTCTGCGGTATTTATGCAACGGACTATTTCAATGCCATGAAATATCATTATGATACAGAAACAAAGTCATACCCCCGGGAACTGGCGAAGGTATTGGGAATCGGCATTGATACATTTCCAAAAGTGGAGTATCCGGGAACATCCATTGCTCCAATCAGAGGTGAACTGGCAGAAAGTTTGGGAATTTCAAAAACAGCACAGGTGGTTCTCAGTTCATATGATGCTATCTGTTCCTTTGTAGGAAGTGGAGTTTCAGAAGATGGGGAGGCCAGTGACGTATCTGGAACAGTAACTGTATTCAGGACACTTTCGAGGAAAAAGAAACTGAAAGAGAGTTCATTAATATATAATCTGCCATTTTATCAGGAAGATGCCTCTATTGTCGGTGGTTCCAACAATCTGGGGGGAGGACTTATTGAATGGGTAAAGCAATGTTACTATCAAAAGGAGATTTATCCCTATGAAGTGATGGAAATGGAGGCCAGGGAGTCTCTGCCTGGAGCAAAAGGCTTGATATTCCTTCCTTATCTCCTTGGAGAAAGAGCGCCAATTTGGGACGATAATGCAAGGGGGGTATTCTTTGGAATCGAACGTATGCATACAAGAAAAGATATGACCAGAGCCGTATTTGAAAGTACTGGATTTATTGATATGGATATGATTGCAGCTATCGAAAAAACTGGAGCTGAGATAAATTCAGTCCGCTTGTCCGGCGGATTGGCAAGGATTAATCTTGTATCCCAAATTAAGGCAGATATATTGGGAAGGGATGTTTTGGTATTATCTGAATTTGAAACCACATCATCAGGAGCAGCAATGCTGGTTCTTGTGGGTGCGGGGGTTTTTAAAAATATTAAGGAAGCTGCAGAACGGTTTGCTTCTGTTCGCATGATAATTAAGCCGGATATGAAGAACCATGAGAAATATGTAGAATTGTATGAATTGTATAAAGATACATATGAGACCGTAAAGAATCTTTACATCAGAAGAAAAAAGTTAGTGGACAGGCTTGGAAATGACAGAGAAGTCCAGATTGAAAATCTATAGGTGAAAAAATGTTGGAATTTACATTGGAAATCCCCACAAAAATATACTTTGGAAACAGTATTATAGAGAAAGCAGTCAAAAAGCAGGGAAAATGGATACATGATGTGGTTATGCTGGTTACCACAGGAAGAACATTAAAAAAACTGGGGTATGTGGATGCACTGGTACAATGGCTTGAAGGGATGCCAAACATTAAAGAGGTTGTGGTTTTTGATTATATCAGTTCCAATCCACGGTTATCTGAGATAAAGGAAGCAGTCCGCATTGGAAAAACAAAATGCGTGAACTGTATTGTGGGTTTTGGGGGAGGCAGTGCGCTGGACGCAGCCAAAGCAGCAGCGGTAGGGATTGGTTCAGCTCAACCCCTGGAGTCCTTTCTTTTGGAAGGAAAAGCGCCGGGAAAGGAGACACTTCCGATTATAGCGATACCGACCACTGCGGGAACCGGAAGTGAACTCAGTAAGGGAGCGATTTTATCCAGCCCGGAACATCATATAAAAACCGGAATACGTGGAGCATATATTTATCCGAAAGCAGCCATAGTGGACCCAGTTTATACATGGAGTGTTCCTCAAAAAGTAACTATGGAAACAGGATTTGATGTTTTGACTCATGGAATTGAAAGCTTTCTGGCAGTTAAATCTACCCCATTCACAGAGATGTTATCAGAAAAAGTGATTCGTATTGTGGCGGAACAACTACCTGCATTATATAAAAATTTAAATAACAAGAAGGCAAGGGAATCAATGAGTTATGCCAGTATGCTTATGGGAATTAATCTGGCAAATGCAGGAACCTGTCTTCCGCACAGGATGCAGTATGTGATTGGGGCTGCTACAGATACCAGTCATGGCGCAGGACTGGCTGCACTTTATCCATCCTGGATCATGCATGAATATGAAGTGAATCCTGTAAAAGTAAGCCATGTGTTATTTGCTTTGAGCAATAAAAAAGTTTCAAGCAAGAATGAAGCCTATATCTGTATGAAAGATTTTTTGGAACGTATTAATCTGAGATATACGCTTAGCGGTCTGGGGATAAGAAGGGACACGCTTTCGGCTTTAGCAGAAGCGGTAACCGGAAATATCACCAATGATTCATTGAGTAACTATAAAGGCTGTATCGCTGAGATATTTGCAGAATCATTACAGTAAAAAGGAGAATAACTATGCAGGCAATTATTTTAGCGGCTGGAAGGGGCAGCAGACTTGGGAAATTAACAGAGGAACTTCCAAAGGCCTTTTTAGAAGTTCAGGGATTTAAATTAATAGAATACAACATTGCGCTGCTTCATTCCTTTGGCATTCATGACATAGTAATAGTTACTGGGTACCATTGTGAGTTGTTTGAGAAGCTGACAAAGCAGATAGAAGGTATCCGTTGTGTATTTAATCCATTTTACGAGATGACAAATGTCCTTGGTTCATTTTATGTAGGGCAGGATTTGATGACGGAGGACTTTGCGTATTTGCATGCAGATACTTTGTGTTCACCGGAGATATTCGGGGAAATGATGCAGACAGACGGGGATATAGTTCTTCCGGTAGATTTCAGCGCTTATGACGAAGAATCCATGAAGGTCAAAACAGAGGACGGCAGGGTAACAGAGATTAATAAAACCATGTCGTGCGCAGAAGCAGAAGGGGAGTTTATCGGAATTGCAAAAATTTCGGAAACAGTAATTTATGATTTAAAAAAGTCAACAAAAGAATTGATGAAAGAGAAGGCTTTCACATCTTATTTTGAGGCGGCGATTCAGCGTTTGATTGATATGAGAAAATATGAAATAAAAACTGTTTCTACCAGGGGTATGTTCTGGGGGGAAGTAGACTTTTTACAGGACTATCAAAAGGTTATAAGAGAAATACCCAAAGGGTTTGTCGAACTGACTAAAAGGGAGTTAAAAAAATGAATAAGATGGATTCAGAGGATAGGTATATCAGAAAAAGAAAAATCAAGGCATTCTTCACCTATTTCTTTTATGGACTGCTGAGAATTTTTCCTATAAAAGAGAACAAGCTGGTGTTCACAACCTTCGAGGGAGACGGAGGCTACTGCTGTAATCCAAGATACATTGCAGATGAGCTGCTTAAAAGAAAAAAAGATTATGAGATAATCTGGCTTGTTAATAATATGAAAAAGGACTTTCCTGAAGGAATTCGGAAAGTGAAAAATACATATCTAAACAGGGCGTATCATCTTGTAACGGCAAAGGTATGGGTGGATAACAGCAGAAAAGCATTTGGTACTGCAAAGCGCAGGAAACAGCTGTATATCCAGACGTGGCATGCGGCGTTGGAGTTTAAACCGGTGGGGATGTTTCGTGGTAAACTATTCCCAAAGATAGCCCATATAGTCAGTGCCTATGATTCAAGCCTGGCCGATTACGTGACGTCTAATTCTGATTGGTGCACCAGGCTGTATCCCAAGATGCTGCTGTATCATGGGAATATCATTAAAACAGGCTCGCCCAGATGTGATATTTTAATCAATAAACGGAAAGAGATATATGAGTCGGTGAGGGACAGGTATGGCATCCCGAAAGGTGCAAAGGTGGTAATGTTTGCACCTACGTTCAGAGGCGGGAGCCAGAAAGGAAACCGCCAGGTATTTGTGGAGGAGCCCACTCTTGATTTCCCATCGATGACAGAAGCCCTTGAAAACAGGTTTGGGGGCAATTGGTTTATCTTTATGCGTTTGCATCCGCAGCTTGCGGCCCAGATTGAAGAATTACCATTGAAGAACCAGACCGAAAATATGATAGATGTGAGTCAGGCAGATGATATGAGCGAATTGCTTTGTGCATCGGATGCATTGGTGACGGATTATTCCAGCTCTGCATTTGATGCGATATGTGCTTATATTCCGGTATTTTTGTATGCGGATGATTTGGAAGAGTATGTGAAGGAGCGGGGGGGCCTGATGTGGGATATGCGGGCGTTGCCTTTTACGATGGCAGAGAGTAATGAGGAGTTGGTGAATAATATAAAGAAGTTTGATGAAGTAAACTATAGAAGGGAAATTGATGAGTTTCAGAAGGAACATGGGGTGATGGAAGATGGAAAGGCCAGTGAGAGGGTGACGGAGGTGATTGAGATATATGGTTGACTTATCAGTTGTGATACCTATTTATAATGCAGAAAAGTATCTTAATAAATGTATTGATTCAGTTATTTCACAAAACTACAAAAATATGGAAATTATTTTAGTGGATGATGGATCTACAGATAAGTCAGCTGATATATGTAAAGAGTATTGCAGCCATGATAGCCGGTTTTACTATATTTATCAAGATGATAGATGGCTATCGGCAAGCAGAAACAGGGGTATGGAAATAGCTAAAGGAAGATATATTGTTTTTTTGGATCCGGATGATTATTGGGAAAGGGATTTTTGCAAAACAATTATTCCATGGATGAAAAAGGACAATTTGGATGTAATACAATTTGATTTTTATTACGAAATATCTGAAGAAAACAAAAAGGTCATTAGTTTTAGTAAGGCAACACATGTTGAAGAGTGGTCAAAGAATCATTTAATTGAGAATATATGTAATAAATGGATAAGGCCCAAATATCCAAATACTGCATGGGGAAAAGTGTTTAACAAACAATTTTTGTTGGATTTAGGTGTTTGGTTTAAAGAAGATTTAAGAGGGTATGAAGATGCATGTTTTTGGGGAATGATTTTTCCGCATATTAATAAAATTTGTTATATCCATAAGCCGTTATATCATTATGTCCAACATCCAGAATCCGCTATGCACAGTTCAGCAAGAAAAGGTGATTTATTTAAAGAATCAATAAAAGCATATGATTATATCATTGAATCTTGGGAGAAAAATATAAGACAACAGGTTAAACAGATTCAACCATTATTGTTTTGCAGAAGGCTGCAAACCGCTTTTTTAGTATTGCAGTATGTTTATTCCAATGAAGAAGCATGTAAAATGCTGCATAACAGGTATCAAAAAAAAATACAAAGTGAATTGAATAAAAAGGACATAATTGTTGCCACAGAATTATATGCAAAGATTTGTAATTTGACGTGGAAAGAAAAAATAATGATGTTATTATTTGCTTTTTCGTTGATTGATGGTGAAGACGCAATGATAGAATGGCAAGAAATATATAAAAGTATAAAATAAAACATAAATAAGGTGAGGTTTTCATAATGCGATATTTAGTAATAGGCGGTGCCGGTTTTATCGGTAGCCATGTTGTTAAACGAATATTGGGTGATGAGTTAGAAGCGGAAGTTTGTATTTATGATAATTTTTCATCGGGAAAAGAAATACATTTAAAGGAAGTACTAGAGAGTAAAAGGCTACATATCTATAGAGATGATATAAAAAATCTGGAAATGCTTGATAAAGCAATGAAACAGGTTGATATTGTTTACAGCTTGGCATCTAATCCCGATATATCAAAAGCAATGACACAACCGGATATTGATTTTTGGGAGGGAACGTATCTAATAAACAACGTATTGGAAGCAATGAGAAAAAATAATGTAAAAAAGTTATTATATGCTTCTGGCAGCGGGGTATATGGAGATGTGGGAGATACAGTAACAAATGAGGATTATTCCCCCATGCTTCCCGCTTCTACATATGGTGCAAGTAAGCTGGCATGTGAAGCTTTAATTTGTTCTTATTGCAAAATGTTCGATATGAATGCGGCTGCATTCCGTTTTGCAAATGTTGTTGGGCCAAACCAGACACATGGCGTAGCATATGATTTTATCAATAGATTAAAAAAAGATAATACAGTTTTAAATATTTTGGGAGATGGGAATCAAAGTAAATCTTATATCTATATTACAGATATTGTCAACGCATTAAGGTTAATTGAGAAAAGTTATTTGTATAACTATAATTATTACAATGTAGCTACATTGGATTATATAACAGTAACCGAAATTGCCAATATGGTTGTGGAAAGAATGAAATGTGGTCCCGTTCTATACCGGTATTCAGGTGGAGATCGGGGATGGAAGGGGGATGTCCCTGTGGTCAGGCTGGATTCTAATAAAATTAGAAGATTGGGATGGAAGAATCAATATACAGCGCATCAGGCCATGGTAATGTCTGTAGATGCCATGTGTAAATATTCACTGGAAGAATAGTGCCATTTAGAAGATGATATCTCGATTTGGATATTCAGACCAGATGTGGAAAGTTGTACGCTATATAAAATCTTTTAATTAGGAGGCAGAAGATTGAAACAGGCAGTTATTTATGGGGCATCAGCAACAGGAAAAAAACTTTATGAAAGATTAAAAGATACATATGACATCATGTATTTTGTTGACGGAGACGTCAGGAAACATAACAGTGAGGTTTTTGGCTTAGAGATAAAACCAGTTGAGGAAGTTATCTTGTCTAAACCAGACGTAGTCATTATGGGGATTTTAACCGGATGGCAGGATGGAATGGAATATTTGGTATCTAAAGGCTTTTCAGAAGAACGTATTATTACGAAATATGTAGATCTGGCTACCAGGGCCAGAAATGATTTTTTGGAGAAAGCTGCAGATATCGTGAATGAAAAAGGGGTATCAGGATCTGTAGCAGAATTAGGAGTGTACAGAGGTGATTTTGCCAAGGAAATCAATTCAGTGTTTTCAGACAGGAGACTGTACTTATATGATACTTTTGAGGGATTTCCAGAGAAAGATTTAAGTTATGATATTACAAACCGGCTTTTGTTGGATGAGGCAGGAAAACTAACCAATACTTCTGTAGAGTACGTTTTAGGTAGAATGCCATATAAAGACAGGTGCATCGTGAGGAAGGGGTATTTCCCTGAAAGCGCTTCAAATGATGATGAATCCTTTGTATTCGTAAGCATTGATGTAGATTTATATAAGCCGACTTTGGCAGGATTGGAATATTTTTGGCCGAGAATGAACAGGAACGGTTATATTCTGGTGCATGATTATTTCTCTTATGCGTATGTGGGAGCAAGAAGGGCAATTGATGAATTCTCTATGAAATATAAAACCGCTTATGTACCTATTGGTGATACGTGTAGTATAGCATTTGTAAAAAGCTAGCTGTAAACAGTAACAGTATATGTTGCAGCAACATGGGAGGATATTATGGGTAATGCAGTCATTTATGGAGCAACTACCACCGGAAAAGGTGTTTATGCGAACGTGCATGAGAAATACAATCTTCTTTATTTTGTGGACGGAGATTCACGAAAGCATGGAACGAAGGTGTTTGGATTAGATGTAAAGGCCCCGGATCGCATTTTTGAAACAGATGTGGATGTTGTTATAATGGGGATTTTAACCGGTTGGGAAGAGGCGGCGGAATATCTTATATCAAAAGGATTTCCAGAGGAAAGAATTGTCTGCCAATATGTGGATTTATCTTCCCGGGCTAGAGTTGCTTTTTTGGAAAATGCCGCGCTTATATTAAAAGAAAGAAATGTACAGGGGGCGGTTGCGGAATTAGGGGTATACAGAGGCGATTTTGCTAAAGAAATGAATCGTGTTTTTCCAGAGCGTGACTTATATTTATATGATACATTTGATGGGTTTCCATCAGAGGATTTCCTGTTTGAGATAGACAATGGCCTGATTTTGAATGACGTAGGAAGATTTAAAGATACTTCTGTGGATTATGTATTGAGCCGTATGCCGAATAAAGAAAGATGTATAATCCGAAAGGGGTATTTTCCTGAATCAGTGTCTATGGACGCGCAGTGGGATGGGAATTTGGATGGGATTGGGATGGGGGGGGGTATTCTCCTTTGTAAACATAGACGTGGATTTGTATAAACCGCTTTTAGCAGGGCTGGAATATTTTTGGCCACGAATGCAAATAAATGGTTACCTTTTGGTACATGACTATTTTTCTTTATCATATTCCGGAGCTAAAAAAGCCATAGAGGAATTTTCAGAAAAAAACCATTTAGTGTATTCTCCGATAGGAGATACGCTCAGCGTGGTTTTTGTGAAAAATTAGGAGAGATTACAGATGATTATAACAAAAAGTCCATTAAGAATAACTTTGGGTGGCGGTGGGACCGACTTACCTTCCTATTATGAGAAGAGAGAAGGCTTTTTGATTTCCGCTGCAATTGATAAATATATATATATATTAATTAATAAAACCTTTGACCATTCCCTGTTAATCAAGTATTCCCAATTGGAACGGGTGAAGGAGGCGGCTCAGATTAAGCACCCAATCGTGCGCGAGGCGTTGAAGATAACAGAACTTGAGCATGCGCCTTTAGAAGTTTGTTCCATGGCAGACGTTCCGGCGGGAACAGGTTTGGGATCATCAGGAACCTTTACTACTGGGTTATTAAAGGCGCTTCATGGTTATAAGGGTGAGCATATAGGAACGCGTAGCCTTGCTGAGGAAGCCTGTGAGATAGAGATGAACAGACTAAAAGAGCCTACGGGAAAGCAAGATCAGTATATTTCGGCATATGGTGGCATTATCTGTATGAATATTGATAAAAACGGTTATGTACAGGCGGAACCGTTAAAAGTTACGGATGAAGTTCTCTATAATCTGGAAGATAACCTTGTTTTGTTTTTTACCGGGTATTCCCACTCGGCAGGTGATATTTTAAGTGAACAAAACAACAAAAGTAAAGAAAACAATGAGGACATGCTTAAAAATCTGGATTATGTTAAACAATTAGGGTTGGATAGCAGGGCAATGCTTGAGCAGGGCAGGTTAGAAGACTTCGCGGAGATTATGAATGTACATTGGCAGTTTAAGAAGAAAAGATCGGGTTCTATGAGCAATTCAGATATTGATGAATGGTATGATTATGCTTTAAAAAATGGAGCATTAGGGGGAAAATTAATTGGCGCCGGAGGAGGAGGCTTCCTGATGTTTTACGCAAACAATAAGGTTAAGCTGCGCCGTGCGTTTACTAAGATTGGATTAGAGGAAATACGGTTTCGATTTGAAATGGAAGGGACGAAAATGATATAGGCATGGTAGATGAACAGACAGCGATTGAACAAACACAGGTTGTGGTTCTTATGGGAGGTTTTGGGACACGGCTCGGTAAAGAAACAGCAGACAGGCCTAAAGCACTGGTTATTGTAAATGGGATACCTTTTTTTGATTACCAGCTAAAAATTTTAAAAAACTGGGGATTCCGTAAGTACTTATTTTTGGTAGGATACCAGGCGCGACAGATAGAAGAATACTATGGAAGTGGGTGGGAACAAGGTATTGATATCCAGTATTCCTATGATGGGGAAAGGCAGCTTGGCACAGGAGGAGCGCTTAGAAAAGCTATGGATTTGCTGGAGGAACATTTTGTACTTATTTATGGCGATTCATTTATGGATATTAATTATTTTGAAACACTATACCGTTTTTATGAGGCGCGGAAAACGGGCTCAGTGGGTTTGATGTGTATTTACAAAAATAAGAATCAGTATGATAAAAGTAATGTTGTTTTCAAAAACGGTGAATTGATATTATATGATAAAAAGAATACAAAGCCGGAAATGAACTATATTGATTATGGTGTATCGCTTTTGTCAAAGGAGATGTTAACAGAATATAAATTGGATATGCCGTTTGATTTGTCGGACAGCCTGACAAGACTTTCAAAACAGGGAAAATTGGCGGCCCAGATAGTGACAAAGCGTTTTTATGAAATCGGACGTCCGGAAACATTGGAAGAGTTCAGAAAATATGCATTTGATAGATTTGAGACTCCACGGAAGGCTGTATTTTTGGATCGCGATGGCGTGATTAATCAGTTGTTTTTTCATGAAGAAACAGAGCAGCTGGATTCACCGTTTTGCCCAGAACAATTTGAATATATAAATGGAGCTGTGAAAGCTCTGGAGCGCATTCGTGAAAAAGGCTACTACATATTTATCGTAACCAACCAGCCGGCTGCTGCGAAGGGAAAAGTGCGGCTAACAAAACTTTATGATTTAAATACCTGGCTATTACAGGATTTGAACGACAGAGGTATTGCGATTGAGCGAATCAACATGTGTCCTCATCATCCGACAGGGGCCGGATTTTCAAAAGACAGTTTTTTAATCAGAACATGCGGATGCAGAAAACCTGGTGCTGGCTTAATAACAGAAATGGATAAATTTTATAGTATTGACTGGGAACATACGTATATGGCGGGTGATTCATATACGGATGTTCAGGCAGGGAGAAATGCCGGAGTTAAAACTGCATTTATAGGAAGTTATAAATGTGATATTTGCAGCAGATTGAATTTTGATAAGCCGGATTTTATTGTAGAGACATTGGAAGAGTTTGCAGAAATACTTAAGTAGGGGGGAGTTTATAATGATTACAGATTATATTTCCAAGTATTTGGAGGAAACCATTGAAATTGCTAAGAGCATTTCTGTTGAAGAAATCAATAAAAGTGTTGAGGTTTTACGTGAAGTACGGTCGGGAAATGGTCGGCTATTTATATTGGGAGTGGGAGGAAGTGCCTCCAATGCTTCCCATGCAGTAAATGATTTTAGGAAAATTGGTGGAATTGAGGCCTATGCTCCTACGGATAATGTGTCGGAGCTTACAGCAAGAACTAATGATGAAGGATGGGAAACTACATTTGTGGAGTGGCTGAGAATTTCCCGGTTATCCAAGGATGATGTTTTGATGGTTTTTTCAGTAGGAGGAGGGAGTCAGAACGCCTCTCTTAATATAGTAAATGCACTGAAGTATGGTCAGGAAAAACAATGCAGGATTATTTCTATCGTGTCAAGAAATGGCGGATATGCAAAAGTAGCTTCGGACGCCTGTGTTCTGGTACCGGTTGTTTCTCAGGAGCGGATTACTCCTCATGCAGAAGGATGGCAGGGTATTATATGGCATTTGTTGGTAAATGCAATTTGTGAATAAGATAAGGATGATGAAGGGGATAAAAATGAGAATAGAGGACTTGAAGACTGATATTTATGCTGATGGAGCAGATGTGAATAAGATGTTGGATGAGTATAGGAAAGGGATTATTAAAGGTTTTACCACCAACCCGACACTTATGAAAAAAGCAGGGGTAACCAGTTACACGAAATTTGCAGAGAAGGTGTTAAAAGAAATTCAGGATTTACCTATTTCATTTGAAGTATTTGCAGATGATTTTGACTCAATGAAAAAAGAAGCTATGGTTTTAGCCGGATTTGGAGATAACGTTTTTGTTAAAATACCAATTACAAATTCAAAAGGGGAATCCAGCATTGCATTAATTAAAGAATTATCTGGTCTGGGGATTCAGTTAAATGTTACCGCTATCTTTACAATTGAACAGGTCAAAGAGACGGTAGAAGCATTTGCTGAAGGAACTGATAATATTGTTTCAGTATTTGCGGGCAGAATCACAGATACCGGTGTGGATGCTGAACCAATTATGAAAGAGACTGTTCAGATTTGCCGGGCTAAACCAGGTGTGAAATGTCTCTGGGCAAGTTGCCGGGAAGTGTTTAATATTATACAGGCAGATCGGTGTGGAGTAGATATTATAACTGTGACCAATGATATCCTTGAGAAACTTTCTTTTTTAGGAAAAGATTTGAATGAGTTTTCATTGGAAACCGTCCAAATGTTCGAAAGGGATGGGAAGAGTTTGGGATTTTCGATATTATAGAAACTAAAACTTGATTATATATAGGAGTGTAAGAATGGTCAATTTATTGCATTGCTCAAAAGAAACCTTTGCTAATCAGGTTAGGCACAAAAAAATTGTGTGTTATGGAGCCGGTAAGCGTTTTTCTAAATTTGTAGAATTTTGGCTATCCAAAGATAGTATCCATAATATATTGTGTGTCATTGACTCAAAGAAGGCAAATCAAGAAATCAATTGCTTTGGAAAATCGATTCCTATATATAGTCTCGAACAGTTTTGTAAAAAAATTCATTGTGATGACTTTATTCTGGTTATTACAAATATTTATGATTATATGGAGATAGTAGAGAATTTAGACCGAAATGTATTATTCAATGGTAGAGATTGTTTTATTGAATATATTATAGATGAAGAATATCCAGAACAATTTTTTACTTATATAACAAATAGTGTTCTCAAAATTGATAAGGTGATTCATTACTGTTGGTTTGGAAAGACGAAGATACCAGAACATTTACAAAAATGTATAGATAGTTGGAAACGGTATTGCCCGGATTATAAAATAGAACGATGGGATGAAAACAATTATGATGTTACAAAAAACAAGTATATGAAAGATGCATATGATGCTAAAATGTGGGGGTTTGTATCAGACTATGCAAGACTTGATATTATTTATAACTATGGAGGCTTTTATTTAGATACAGATGTTGAGTTAATAAAAAACTTAGATGGCTTGAGAGGAAACAGCATGTATTGTGGATTTGAAAGCAGTCATTTTGTGAATTTTGGTCTGGGGTATGGCGCAATTAAAGGGCATAGAATTATAAAAAAGATACTAGATGTCTATGATGAGTTATTTTTTGATATGCACCATGGGCTTCCGGTTGCATGTCCGGTTTATCAGTCGAGGGTTTTGTCTGATGAAGGTGTAAAAATGAATAACATGTTTCAACAGTTTGGTGATTTTACGGTATATCCTTCGGAAGTACTAGCGCCAATCGGCCCTTTCGGAACAGGAAGTGGGATAACGGAAAATACTGTTTCGATACATCATTTTGATGCATCTTGGGTGGCAAATAGATTAGAAAACAGGAAAAAGATGGAAATAAATACTAATAATTATTTACTAAGAGCAAAATGGCTATATAAATGAAAGAGGAGGACTGATGATGTTAAGTGAATTGTTTGATTTAACTCCGCAAAAGTATGGGTGTTATGACGATATGGAAATTTTACCATACTTACTGGAGCATGGATATGTTAAATGCGTTGTATATGGTTCTAATGCAATGGGGATTTGGTGCATAGACTGGTTAAAAAAAATTTATAATATAATTCCAGAATTTATAATAGATAAAAATCCTCAATTGGAAAGTATAGATGGAATAAAAGTTATAAACTATGAAGATTGTAATTTCTTAAATAGTGAAAATTATTTTGTTATAGTCGCTGATGAGAATTATAGAGAACCAGAATATCGAAAAAAATTGTCAGATAACCTTAAGGCGAAAGGTGTTGTAACTATTTTTAATGCCCATAAAATAGCAGAGCCCTTTTGGCCTTCCTGGTATATATTTATTAGAGAAAATATTGCAAAATTTGAGAATGTATATAATGGATTGTGCGACGAATTAAGCAAAGATACTATGTTACATTATCTTAAAACGTATATTACTGGTTGCAGATATGATGGTGTTACATTTCCTGAAGAATATAAGTATTGGGGGAAAGATAATGAAGACTATAGTTTATTTGAAATAAGACCAAACGAAGTAGTTCTGAATCTTGGTGGTGGTTGTGGCGATACTGTTATTCAGTTTTTAAAGGGAGGTTTCACGTTTGAGAAAATAATTACGGTTGAGGCCAAAAAAAAGAATGTGGAATATATTAAAAGAACTGTTGATTTATTGCAGAATGAGATGAAAGCCAAGATCCAGATAGATAATTACTACATTGGAAATGGCCTGGAAATTCTTCAGGGAAAGTGTGGGGCGGAAGGGGTGGGGGGGGGGGGGCATAGACGAACTTTATGGAGATGAAAGCATCTCTTTAATTGAAATGGATATAGAAGGAGCAGAAATGTCTGCTTTAATATCTGCAGTGGAGGTTATAAAGAAAAACAGGCCTGTTCTTGCTATCTGCGCATATCATCAAAAGGACGATTTAATCGAAATTCCAGCATTTATTAATCAAAATTTTGAGGATTATGTGTTTGCAGTAAGGAAATATCCTTCAGAATATTTCTACTACCTTGCTGGGATTCAGCAGATTAATGAATTAGTATTATATGCAATCCCAAAAGAAAGATTTATAGAAAATAAACGAAAAACAAAATAGTTATTTTATGATAATAAACAAGAAAATCAAGGAGGCAAAATGATTACAGTATTCACGCCAACATTTAACCGTGCCTATACATTGGGAAAATTATACCAATCCTTGATAATACAAAGCTGTAAGGACTTTGAGTGGATTGTAATAGATGATGGAAGTACTGATAACACAGCGCAGTTATTTGAACAGTGGAAATCAGAAATGTCAGAATTTCCGATTATTTATGAAAAGGTAGAAAATGGAGGTAAGCATCGCGCTATAAATAGGGGAGTGAAAATGGCGGGAGGGGAAGCTTTTTTTATTGTAGATAGCGATGATTATTTAGCAGATGACGCAATTTCCTTTGTAAAAGAACAGTTTGCACAAATTGCGGATGATGAAAGATTCGCTGGGATTTCGGGACTGAAATGCTCATATGTAAATGGTTCTATAATAGGAGGGTTTCCATATTTTACAGAATATATGGATGCCACTAATCTGGAGAGAGACAAATATCATTTGTTAGGTGATAAAGCGGAAATATATAAAACAAACCTTCTTAGACAATACCCATTTCCAGAGTATGAGAATGAAAAATTTTTAACCGAAGGGGTAGTGTGGGATTCAATCGCATTAGATGGTTATATGATTCGCTGGTTCACAAAAAAAATTTATTATTGTGATTACTTAAATGATGGCTTATCCAAAAATGCATTTGACTTATTTCGGAAAAACCCTTTGGGGTGGGCTGCTTATATCAGATTGAAAAAAAGGTGTGAAAGTCAAACAAATAGTTTGATACACATGTATAAATTCTTTGAATGTATGCATTTTTATTATGATGAAGAACAATTGAAGAAATTATTGGAAATTGATGAAATAGAGTATGATGTTTTGTGTGAAATATGGGAAGGTATATTGGAACGGCTTAAAGAAAAAATACAAACAGAACATATTTGTTCATTAGCACTATATGGAGCGGGTAACTATGCAAAACGGCTACAATTATATCTAAATGAAATAGATATGAAGGTTGCTTATTGCATTGATAAGGAATATGTACATAAGAAGAGTCTGATTCCTATATATACGATAGATATGGAACTGCCACAGACTGACAGCATATGTATTACATCCAATAAAATATCGGAGGAATGGGAAACGCAACTAAAGGAAAAGATGCCGAATTCAAAGGTATGGAGAATCAAGGAATTGGGTGAGGCCGTATGGATATAAACAAGAAGAGAATATATGATAGCAAGGAGGCGCTATGAAAATATCTATAGTCGTGCCTGTATATAACGTAGAATTATATTTAGAAGAATGCCTGGAAAGCATTTTGACACAAGACTTTGATGATTATGAAGTTATATGCGTCAATGATGGATCAACGGACCGCTCCTTAGAAATTCTCCAGGGATTTGCAATAAAAAATAGAAAAATAAAGATAATCGACAATCCTGTTAATAACGGCGTATCTTTCAGTAGAAATTGTGGTATTAGACACGCGGTAGGAGAATATATCCTGTTTGTAGATTCAGACGACATGTTGCGCCAGGGAGCACTTAAAATACTATCAGAGGAAGCGGACAGATTAGATACTGACATTCTCTATTTTGATATGACAATAAAGGACGAGGTACTGTGGGCACCAGAAAACAAAGAGATGTTGCAAAAGCACAGTGGGTATAATAGATTATGTACAGGACAAGACTTGTTTGTAAAGCTATGTCATGACAATCAGGTTATAGATGAAGTGTGGAGACAATTGCTGTCAAGGCGTTTTATAGAGGAAAACCGGCTGTATTTCTATGAAGGAATACTGCATGAGGATAATCTATTTTCTGTTATTTGTGCAATGAAAGCTCAAAAGGTGTTTTATCTTAAGCATGAATTATATGTATATAGAAGGCGGGAGGATTCCATTACGTCGCGAATGAATGTCCATAGAATGGAGTCCTGTTTTATTGTTTTTATAGAATTATACAAATTCTGGTATAGAAATACATTTACGACAGAAGTAAATGAGGCATTCGGCGAATACTTAAAAATACTATATGGGATTTTTGAGAAGATGAGGTGCTATTTTCCAGATATTAACACTCTGACTCTTGGGGGGCCTGCAGAACAACTTATGTTTCAGATAATGACCTTGGATTGGAAATCTCATTTTAGATACGCTCATTTGTCAAAAGCCCAATTAAATCATATAAAAGATGCTGAAAAGGTAATTGTGTATGGAGCAGGAAGAGTCGGAATAGAGATGATTCGTTTGCTGCGTTTAGAAAATATTAAGATAGATGCTGTTGCCGTTTCAAATAAAAATATTAATCAGGATAATCTTTTCGGGATTGAAATTAGGCAGATTGATGAATTATCAGAATTGGAACACGCGGTAATTATAGTAGCTGTTGTCGAAAGAAATAGAGAGGGAATAGTAAATACTTTAAAGCAGTTAGGGGTTATAGATAAGGCGATTTTTCTTGAGTAATTTAAATGCTACTTTCTGAGTGAGTATTTTCCTCAACACCCGCGAGTTTCGTTTGACCATACGGAGTCTTTTAAATCGCAGAGGCGATATGATTGGGTAGTTTAGCCATAGATAGAAATCAAATACTGAATTTGACCAGATATTGGTGGCAGTTAAATATGAAAACTTAGCTAAAGAAATATATGTTCTTGATACCTGAATAACAAAATCAGCCAGATGTGATTCTTTGTTTTATTTGAATTATAGGAGTTTACTTAGATGAGCAATTTACCGGGACTTGCTTTTTGCATACCTACTTATAACAGAAGTGTAATGGTAGAGGAATTTTTGGAGCAATTTGCCTCTATATTTTATCAGTTAGGGATAGATATCTTTTATTATGATTCCAGTGAAGATAACACCACAGAATTAGTTGTAAAGAGATGGAAGGATTTGTATCAAAATATCACTTATATTCGTACCCCATCAGATTGGCATGCTAATCACAAAGTAATGCACATTTATGAACAGTATTCACAAAATCATACATATAATTATTTATGGATTTGTGGTGATTCTGTTCGTCATTCTGAAAAAATATTAAAACAGGTTATTGCGTTACTTGATTCTGACTATGACATGTTGGTAATCAATGGAACTGGGAGAGGAGGGATTGGAACGCGCGGGTATACGGACGGGAATGAGTTTTTTCAGGACTGTGCCTGGCACATGACACTCTTCGGTGCCGTAATCGTGAATGTGCATACGATACTTGAGAATACTCCATGGTCATATATAAAAGAAAAATATGAAATTCCTGAACGTATTAATTATTCTCATATAGGTTTATATTTCGAATCCATTTACAAACTGGATAAGTTTAGGGCATATCATCTGGCGGCAGGTCGGGAAGTGTGGGAATCGCGGCTAAAGAGGAAGGTAGGATGGTATCAGGACGCATTTCAAATCTTGTGTGAATATTGGCCATCAACGATGAATGCTTTGCCTTTGTATTATACTGATAAATTGACAGCAATTAATAAATTGGGTTATTATTCGTGTTTACTCCCCTGGAGTTTTTTATATTTTCGAAGCGGACATGTTTATAATATTCATACTTTTTTCAAATATAGGAAGATTTTGATAGGAATGTCCCGTCTTAATACATTTCAGCTATGGAGCTTGGCTTGCTTAAATCCAAAAGTAGCATACTATCTTGCTATCAATGATTTAAAAGGTTATGTGAGAGAATGCCAGAAGATTTACACGCTCCATAGTTACTGCAAAAAAAGTCAAAAAATTTACATTTATGGAGCGGGGATAGTTGCAGAACGGTATGCCAGGTATTTGGACAGAAAAAGAATTACTTATCAGGGATTCTTAGTAACACAAAAAGAAAATAATCCGGAACAATTAAGGAATCACCCGGTAATCCCATTGTGTGAATTCAAATCCTATGAGGAATCAGGAGTAATTATTGGATTGAACTGTAAAAATATGGAGGAAATAAAACCAATGTTAAAGGAACATGGTATATGGGAGCATTCATTCCATGAGTATATTGAACCAGTGATGTTAATGGACTGGAAAGATGAAGATAAGAATTTATAACATACAGGAGAGAGCAAATGAAAGTATCCGTCATAGTCCCCGTCTATAATACAGCAAAGTACCTGAAGCAATGTCTTCAAAGCCTGAGAGAACAGACCCTTGAGGACATAGAGATAGTCTGTGTAAATGACGGGTCCACGGATGATTCCCGGCAGATTATAGATGATGTTACAGCGCTAGACCACCGTTTCAAGGCAATCCACAAAAGTAATACGGGATACGGTCATTCTGTGAACATGGGAATCAGGGCTGCACAGGGGAAGTATATTGGAATTGTAGAGAGCGATGATTTTGCGGAGCCTGATATGCTCCGGAGTTTATATAACGCGGCTGAGAAGAATCAGGTGGATTTTGTAAAGGGCAATTACAATGCGTATCGTGAGAACGCTGCATGTCCTGCCGTGTTTGAGGATATGCTGGGAAAGTTTCCTTACAGAACGGTTTTTTCGCCACAAGATGATCCGGGGATATTCGGTGTTCATCCCAGTGTATGGGCTTCTCTTTATAGAAAATCATTTCTGGAAGAGAATGATATATGGTTTCAGGAAACACCAGGGGCGTCCTATCAGGATATTGCCTTTGCATTTAAAGTGAATGCCAGTGCAAAACGTCTGTGTTTTATCGAAGATGCTGTTTTGAATTACCGTGTTGACAATGCCGGATCTTCCGTCCATAACCCGCAGAAAATCTTTTGTGTATGTGATGAATTAAAGGAAATTGAGCGGTATATCAAAGCGCGGGCCGGAACCGGAGCATATGGGGCGCAGTGGCTGTATGAACTGGAGCAGATTGCCGCATGGATTAAATACAGGAATTACATGTGGAACTATACAAGGTTATCATTGCCCTATCAGTATACATTTTTGATGAAGGTGCAGGAAGAGTTAAAAGATATCAGGAATCAAGGTTTTGAATCACAAGTCTGGAATGAAGGGGAAAAAGAGACATTGAAACAAATGGTCGATAACCCTGATTCATTTTTTGTGATGACGGCAAAAGGATATGAGGATTCAAGAATTTCCATTATACCGGTACTTAACCATTCATTCTCTGTGAGGTGCTTTCAACAACTGGTGGCGCAGTTTGGGAAGATATATCTGTATGGCGCGGGCAGGATTGGACAACGGGTGTGGACCTGTTTAAAGCTGATGGATGCCGCGGACAAGGTGAAGGGCTTTATTGTTTCAGAAGCAGAGAAGAATCCAGAACAATTGGATGGTAAACACATTTTTGTGTTTTCAGAGATTCAAAAGCAGGTTGTAGAGGATGCGCTGGTAATCGTTGCAGTGCATAGCCGGCATCACTATGAGATTGCATTGAAATTGCAAACAGGAGGATGCAAAAACATACTGTTGATTGATGAGAAAATCAAGTCTTGGATATATGAGAATACGGACGCTGCTGTCTGAAAAATAAAAAGGGATTGTGAGTATTGCAGATGGATATACAGGCAGAAAAAACCATAAGGGAAATAAAAAAAGGACTGCTGCGCTGGTATGACTTTAAAGTGTCCGGCCGTGCAATGTATATTGGAAAACGAGACGATGCGTTGGCAGAAGAATTGACAGAACATTTGCCAGAGGTTATATGTGCGGATGTGGACCGGACGATACAGGATGGCTGGCAGCAGGAATACGCCGGCTATTTTGATTATATTGTATCGGTTGCAGATTTGGAAAAATGGAAAGGACCAGAAAACGTACTCGTATACTGGAAGAACCTGCTAAAGCCGGACGGCCGCATGCTTCTTGGCATGAATAACCGCCTGGGACTGCGCTATTTCTGTGGCGACAGGGAATCCTATACAGGCCGGAGCTTTGATGGAATAGAGAATTACAGGAGGGCTTATGTAAAGAACCAGGATAGCTTTCAGGGAAGAATGTACGACCGCGCAGCATTAACACGAATGCTTAGGGATTCCGGCTGGCAATCATTTCAGTTTTTTTCTGTGCTTACTGATTTGGAGAATCCTTCCCATATTTATGCAGGAGATTTTTTGCCAAATGAAGATTTGGCAAATCGTATTTTCCCTACCTATAATTACCCTGATTCGGTTTTTCTGGAAGAAGAGGCTCTTTATGATGGGCTGATAGAAAACGGCATGTTTCATCAGACGGCAAACGCATATCTGATTGAGTGTTCCATGGATGGCGCCTTATCAGATGTCAGTCACGTGACCAGTTCTATGGACCGTGGAAAGGAGGACGCCCTCCTTACCATTATACACAAGTCAGGAATCGTAGAAAAAAGAGCCGCATTCGCAGAAGGAACAAGGCGTTTATACCAGCTGGCAGAACATGGTGAGGATTTGAAGGCCCATGGCCTGGGTGTGGTAGAGGCAAAGATTGTTGATGGCGTATACCAGATGCCCTACATGAAGGCGGAGTCAGGGCAGCTTTACCTGAAACGGTTACTGCAATCAGATAAGGAGTCATTTTTGCAGGTAATGGATCATTTCCGCAATCTGATTCTACAGTCATCCGAGATTGTAAAAGCTGACAGAGGAGATGGGGAAGGCGCGGTTCTTCGCAGGGGATATCTTGATCTGGTGCCCCTCAACAGCTTTGTTGTAGATGGGGAATTTGTTTTTTATGATCAGGAATTTTGTGCGGAGTATTATCCGGCCAATGCCATTATCCAACGGATGATTTCTACTTTTTACGCAGGAAATATTGGATTTCAGAAGATTATGCCAATCAATTGTTTGTACGAGAGATATGGGTTAACAAAACACCTGCAGCGTTGGCAGAAAGCAGAATGGGATTTTCTGGGGAATTTGTTAAGGGCAGAAGAACTCCATATCTATTATGAGAGACACCGCAGGAACCCTGATATCGTCAATTCAAACCGCCAGCGTATGAATTATTCCGACACAGAGTACCAGCGGCTGTTTGTAGATATATTCAAGAACGCGGATACCAGAAAATTGATTTTGTTTGGTTCGGGCGCGTTTGCAAAGCGCTTTTTGGCGATGTATGGAAAAGAATATCCCGTCTGCGCCATCATTGATAATAACAGTGATAGGTGGGGGGAGAAAATAGAGGGAATTGAGATACAACCGCCGGATCTATTAAAGGAATTGCAGGCGGATGAATATAAGGTAATCATCTGTATTAAGAACTATCTGGCTGTAGCCAGACAGCTGGATTCCATGGGTGTGAAAGACTACAGCATATATGATTCGGGAAAAGCGTATCCCGGGAAATACCGGACGCTGCCCGGAAGGACAGAGGAGAAACCTGTGACAGTCAAACAATACCGCATAGGATATGTGGCGGGCGCATTTGATATGTTCCATGTGGGACATGTGAATCTGCTGCGCAGGGCAAAAGAACAGTGTGAGTATCTGATTGTGGGGATTGTTCCTGATGAAGGCGTATACCGGCTGAAGAATAAGTATCCGGTCATTCCGGAGGAGGAACGGGCCCAAGTGGTCCGCTCCTGTCAATACGCAGACCAGGCAGACATCCTGCCTGTGGATTATGGGGGTATCCGCGACGCCTACAAGATGTACCACTTTGACTGCCAGTTTTCCGGGGATGATCATGACAGCAATCCATACTGGCTGGCTGATAAAGAGTTCCTGGAAAAAAACGGCGCTGACATTGTGTTTTTTCCATATACGGAGAAAACAAGCTCCACAAAGATAAGGGAACGTCTGTATCAGGAGAAATTCAGAACAGGAGAATAAAGGCTTATGCGTGTTATGATTAAAAGAAAGCTGCTGAGGCTGCTGGATACCATGCAGTCCATGCATAAGGTAATAGCCGGAGCGGATATACACAGCGCGGCAGGATATGTGGAGGACTGCCGTCAGGCATCGGAAGCAATTGAGGCCGCGGCAACGGAGCATACTTCCGGTTTGGAAGCTGTTTCCGCCCTGCTCGCCGCCTACCGCAATCATCTGTCGTCCTTACATACCTGCACTGCCTCCGGTGTGCTCCGGGCGTCCGTCCTGGCGGGGCTGGATGATATACTGGACCAGGCGGCATCGCTTATCACAGGACTTCCTGACACCTTCCTTGTGGTATTTATGCCCTACAAGGCAGAGATGTGGGACAGCATGGAGAGCATCTGGCTGGCCTGCCGGGAGGACCCTGCATGCGAATGCCGGGTGATGCCCCTGCCATATTATGAGTATGATAAGGCTCAGGCAGGCTGGAGGCAGTGCTATGACGGGGAGCGGTTCCCGAAGGAGGTACCGGTGACAGACTACAGGCAGTATTCCCTGGAATCCGCCTGTCCGGATCTGGCCTATATCCATAATCCATATGATGACTGTAATTATGTTACAAGCATCGACCCGGCGTATTATTCCTCTGAGCTTAAGAAATATGTGGGGAAGCTGGTTTACGTTCCATATTACGTAACCTCCGGCTTTTTCTCCCAATGGGAACTTCCGGCCTACCGCAATATGGACTATATGATCATACAGTCAGAGTTTGTCAAGGAAAGCATGAGGGAAATGCATTATTACCACAAGGTGCTTCCCCTTGGTTCGCCCAAGCTGGATAAAGTGATACAGACATGCAGGTCCGGGGCACGGATGCCCGAGGCGTGGAGGCCGGTTCTGGAAGGCAGGAAGTCCCTGATGCTTAACACCAGCATTAACCGCTTCCTCAGTGACGGGGAACATATGCTTAAGAAGCTGAAGCTTGTGTTTGACACATTTAAGCATCAGAGCCGGATTGCCCTGATATGGCGTCCCCATCCCCTGCTGGAGGCCACCATCCGATCCATCCGCCCGGACCTGTTGGAAGAGTACCGGAGTCTGACCCGGGAATTCATGGACAGCCATATTGGCATATGGGACGATACGACGGATTTTACGAATACCGTGGCCCTCGCTGACGGATATATCGGGGAAGATGCCACCTCGGTGGTGAATCTGTTTATGGCCGCGGGAAAGCCTGTTTTTATCCTCAACAATTTTATTACAGGCAGCTTTACACAGGAGGAAAGACAGCGTTTTATGATAGCGGACACCGTCGGATATGAGGGGAAGCTCTGGATGACCGGCGCGGAATATAATGCCCTTGCATGTATGAACTGCCAAAGCGGAAGGATGGAGCTGGCGGACCGGATGGAGGGACAGCCTAAATGGAGACCGGCCTATACGTTTATGGAAATCAGAGAGAGTGTCCTGTATCTCTCGCCTGCAGCAGCTGGTATGCCCATGGCTTACGATGTGAAAACAGGGGAGCAGATGCCTCTGTTTGAACAGCAGCAGGACGTGAATCTGTGTTTTCAGAGAATCATCCGTTACGGGAACCGGATATTCTACATCCCCTCTTATAGGAATCCTATTATGGAATATCATTGTGACACAAAACAATGGAAGCTCCATATTCCGTGCATGGATGAGCTGTTAGAGAAGGCAAAGGAAAGGGAGTGGGCGCAGAAAGCAGCCAACAGGGAGTTGAGCATCACTTCCGACGCATGTGAATCCGGCGAATATCTGTGGATATCAGCCCCCTATACCAACCAGCTCCTGCGCTTTTCCATGGCAGACTGTACATACACATTCTTCACTGTGGGAGAGGAAGACACCGGATATTCAGGAATGGCCGTTGACCATGAGTGTATATGGCTGGCCGAAGTGAAAGCCGGCGATATAGTCAGGTGGGATATCCGGACAGGAGAGACGCGCAGGTTCCGTGTGTCGGGCAGACTGTCCGCCAGAAAATGGCGGTATGATGAATTGCCATACGCCACCGGCCTGCTCAATATGGGGCAATACCTGGTCATCATCCCCTCGTTTTCCAACGGAATCATTCGGTTTGACAAGGCGACCGGCGGCATGACGGTCCTGGCGGCGGAATTCTTCGAGCAGGCTGACCGGGAAGCCAACGGTTACAGCCCCCAATATCACGGCACCTGTTCCTTTGCCAAGAAAATGAACGATACCACAATTCTGATTCAGCGCTGCCACGATGGAAAAACAGCCGCCATCAATGTGGAGGATAATACCTACACCGCCTTTTACCCAACCCTGTCAGCGGAAGATTACGGAAAACTGACCAGGGGGGAGGATGGATTTGAAAAGATAGAAAAGAAGTATGGATTCTTCTGCTATGAAAGCCGTATTTTCTCCCTTAAGGGATTCATGGATGCGTTGGCAGAGGGAAAACTTAAGGAGGTAAGGTCCCGCCAGATGAAGGAGCTGGAGACAATGGCCGCTAATCTGGACGGTACCTGCGGAATTAAGGTACACGCATATATGATGGGGATTTTGCAAGGGGAGACAATTTAAGAAATTATGAGAAGTATCCAGGCCGCCACTTAAAAGTTGCGGCCATTTTCCTGTCTGAAAAATGAATGGAAATGCTCTGCCCAGCCTGTTGCTAAGGCGGAGAAGGTTATTATTTTGAAACGATATTGTAATATGTTAAAACTATATTTATCCTGAATAAATGCAAGTCTCATTTGAATCAAATCTCATGATTTTCCCCGTCGGTGTTATCCTCAGGGGAATTGTTGCATTCAAGTATTTTCTGCTGCATTTTCAGAAGCTCTTTTGCCATGATCAGGAGATAGTCCTGTGTGTCCGGCAGCAGTTGGGAAAACAAATCCAAAAGCTCTTTTTTATGAGGAGAAGATACAAACATTTCTCCCTGTCCGTTTATCAGATATTGTTCTGACACATTGAATGTAATACAGATGACGCGGACATATTTGTCGGATAAAGGGCGTATGCCGTTTTCAATCATGGAATAAGAGGTCTGTGTTATTCCTAAATACTTTGCAAATTCTGTCTGTGTGTACCCAAGGGCCTTTCTTACCTGCTTTAAACGCTGAAGCACGAGTCTACCTCATTTCTGTTTACATGTAGCTGATTCTGCCTGGCCGCCTACCGTTCTCTTTTGTGCGGATGATTATTCTGCCAAGTAGGGGGAGTATATCCCTATGATAAACCAAAAAAGCAAATTTGAACATACCAAACATGATTTTATAATACGCATTTATAATATTTTAATCACAATTGGCTGATTATACAGCCGGCTCTGCCACAATGTATTAGAATCCATATGGTTATTTTATATTATCATATCACAGGATTAATAAAATACAAGGTTCTTTTCCGGTGACAAATTTCTCGCATATTGGTGAAAAATAGGATTTTTTTGATAGATATGTCATATTCTAATTGATTTTTTATTAATTTAGTGATATTGTAATATCACAAAGGCAATAAAATACATCTGTTTGATACCATATAAAGGAGTGATATGAATAATATGGAAATGTCAAGGTCTGAAGAGATGGCTATGATTTTCAGGCAGCTTTCACCTATCAATCAGCGATATTTTCTGATGATGGTTCAAGTGGCAGATGTTGCGGAAAAAAATGCCGGAAGAAAGAACTGGACTCAAATGGAACCCGGGCAGGGGAATCGTGAGGTTTAGGTTTCCCTGTCTGTTTGTCATGAAAAAAGGAGTACGAAAGATGTCAGGATTTTATGGTAATGGAATCGCACTAACGGAAAAGGTGCTGGACTATCTGTGGGGCAGACAGACCATAACGCTTAATAATATAGCCAATAATGATACGCCTGGATTCAAGTCACAGTTTGTGACATTTGAAGATGAACTCATACGTAAACTCCAGGGCGCGGGGAAGGGGATGGATAATCCGCTGGCGGTCTCCAGGGCCATTGACGGGGTGCAGGCCAGGCTGCGGACTACCTGGACGGAGTCCAGCCGTCTGGACGGCAATAATGTGGACATGGACCAGGAACAGGTGGAGCTGGTCCGCGCCGCTTATGAGTATCAGTATATGGTCAGTTCCATCAGCAACGATATTACACGCCAGCGCAATGCTGCGAAGGCATTTTAACAGCACGGGGAATGAAAGTTCAAACAGGCCCCGGGACAGGGAAGGAAAGTGAATATGGAAACAGCAACACCATTCATAACATTAATGAAAGAGTGGGAACCCATACAGGGGTTGTCCTCTGTAAAAGGAACTGCAAATCGTTCATCTGAGACACCTATATTTAAGGATGTGCTTCAGAATGTGGTCGGCCAGGTTTATACCACCCAAAAGGATGTGGAGAAGAAACAATACCTGTTGGCCACAGGGCAGCTGGATGACGCGCATTCACTTCCCATAGCAGAGGCAAAGGCCGCGCTGAGCCTTGAGGTGATGATATCCCTGCGGAATAAGGCCATGGAATCATACGGCGAACTGATGAAGATGAATGTCTGATTTTTACATAAACAAAAGCAAAAGGCTGGGTTAACATGCAAAGACTAAAGGAACACTGGCAGAATCTATCAGACAAGTCAAGAAAAACGCTTATGGCAATTGCAGGAGGGACTGCTGCAATTGCCATTATTGCGGTGTTGGTTCTGAATTTGGGGACGAACACGGATTACAGCACCCTGTTTACAGGCCTTAACCAGGAGGAGGCCCAGGAGGTGGTGGCCCTTTTGCAGGAGGAAGGGATTGACTACCGCTTTAATGACAAGGATGGGGCCATCCGCGTTCCTGCGGTAAGGGCGGACCAGACCAGGGCTGAGCTTCTCAGCAAGGGGTATCCCAAAAGCGGCTTTACCTATGATATGTACCGCAGCAACGCAGGGCTTATGACAACGGAGTCAGATAAGAAACAATATACCCTGTATGACTTGCAGGACAGGCTGGGAGCGCAGATCCGCCTGTTTGAAGGCGTACAGGACGCCAAGGTAACCATCGCGGAAGCGGCGGAGCAGAAATATGCCCTTCAGGATAACACCAACACGGATGCGTCTGCTTCCGTGGTCGTTACTATGGAGGCGGGGCAGAGCCTGAATGACAGTAAGGCATCGGCAATCAAGAACCTGATAGCCAGGTCAGTGAGAGGATTGAATTTCACTAATGTGGCTGTTTTTGACGCGGACACAATGATGGAGGTAGGGGGCAGCGCTGCGGGTGAGGACGCCTTTGGCAGCGCCAAGGACCTGACAGCCCTTACCAGCCTGATTGAGAATAATATCAGCGTCAATGTGCGCCGTGTGCTGGAAAAGCTGTACGGGCCGGGCAATGTGGCTGTGTCGGTAAAGGGAACCCTGAACATGGAGCGTCTGATACAGGAGAATACACAGTACAGCACGCCGGAAAAGATAAATGAGCAGGATAAAACAGGACTTCTGAGCAGGGAAGATACCATCAATGAGAATTCGGCTGCCTCAGACCAGGGGGCCGGGGGCGTGGCGGGAGCGGACGCCAATGCGGACACCCCGCGCTATACCAACCAGGATAACACCCAGGCCATAGCGGACAGCTACAGCAACAGCAGCGCCACCAGGGAATGGCTTTACAATTCGGTAAAGGAACAGCGCCAGGTGGACCCGGGCGTTCTGGAAAACGCAACCGTGGGTATTGTGATCAATACAGAGGATACCACCACGGTGACCAATAACCAGCTGATTAACCTGGTGGCAGATTCCGCGGGTATTCCCCGGGACCAGGCCAGTCAGAGCATTACCATTGTGCGGGCGCCGTCCCAGGAGGTGGCGCCGGTAATTGTACCGCCTGAACAGCCTCAGACTAAGGACGGCAGTCTGCCTCTGCCCATCGTGATAGCCATGATAGCCGGCGGAATCCTGATTCTCCTGCTCCTTTTACTGCTGCTTATGGAGAGGAGGCGCAGGCGCAGGAAGGCGGATGAGTATGCGGATTCCCCTGGCATGTACGCTGTGGAGGAGGAAACCAGGGCGCCTGAGACAGAAGCTCCTCCCGTCAATGTACTTAATACCGAGGCAGGGCTTCAGATGCAGGCGGAGAATGCTGAGATGGAGCGCAATGAGGAAATCCTCAATCTCAGGATGCAGCACAGCCTCAAGCTGAAACAGAACATAGGGGAATTCGTGGATCAGAATCCACAGATAGCGGCCAAGCTGGTACAGAGCTGGCTCAGAGGGGAGGTAGGGGACATTGCCGGAAACCGCAGAAGAAAAGAAAGATAAGACAGAACCAGCCAAGGGGCCGGTGGATATTAAAAACATGGACACAAAGCAGAAAGCGGCAATTGTGGTTGTTTCCCTTGGGGCTGACCGGGCTTCCCAGATTTATAAATATCTGAATGAGCAGGACATTGAGGACCTGACGTATGAGGTGGCTAAGATGGGAAGGACCACCAACAGCCAGGTGGAAGGGGCGCTGGACGAGTTTTATAAGCTCTGCCTTACCCACAAGATGATGACGGACGGCGGGCTTGATTATGCCAGGAACGTCCTGGAAAAGGCCTTTGGGGAGACAACGGCCAGAAGCCTTCTGGAGAAGGTGTCCAAAACCCTTCAGTCCAAGCCTTTCAACTTCTTTATGAAGGGGGATCCCAAAGCCCTTTTGTCCCTTTTGCAGCATGAGCGTCCCCAGGTAATCGCACTTATCATGTCCTATATGGACCCGGAGCAGGCAGCCCAGGTGCTGGAGCAGCTTCCCGAGGCCAAGCGGATACCGACCCTGGAAGGAATGGCCAAGATGGACCGGGTATCCCCGGAAGCCATTGCCATTGTGGAGGAGGAGATGAAGCGCAAGTTTGCCACCATCATTACCAGCGAGGACAATATGAACCTGGGCGGAGTGGATTATGTGGCGGATATCATGAACCATGTGGACCGCACCAATGAAAAGCGCATATTTGATGAGATGGACAAGACGAATCCGGAACTGGCCCAGAGCATCCGCGACAAGATGTTTGTATTTGAAAATATCATGGATATGGACGACCGTTCCGTACAGCGCTTTGTGCGTGACTGCGACGCAAGGGATATTGTGTATGCGCTTAAGAGCGCGTCGGATGAGATGAAGCAGGTATTCTTCTCCAACATGTCAAAACGTATGGCTGAAACCGTACAGGCCGATCTGGAGATTACCACCAATGTCAGGATGAAGGATGTGGAAGAAGCGCAGCAGCGCATTGTTAATATCATCCGGAATCTGGAGGATGCCGGCGAAGTGATTATCAAGAAGGGGGGAGATGATGACAACATCATCGTCTAGCTGCATCATAAAACCGGGGACAGGAATAGAGATAATGCAGTTTGTCCCGCCTGCCCAGACCGATATCGCGCCCCAAATGCAAAAAAGCGGGGACAAGGAGGCGGAGCATGCCCGGGCAGGGGAAAACAGTCCCGAACCCGCCCCAAGGACGGCCGGACAGGGGGCCGCGGATATGGTGGAGGACGCCAGGGAGCAAGCACGGCAGATCCTTTTAAAGGCCAACCAGATGGCCGGGGATATCCTCAGGGAAGCAGGGACACAGGCGGAGCAGCTTAAGAAAACCGCGATTGAAGAAGGCTGCAAGGAAGGGTTTGAAGCAGGGTACAAATCAGGAACCGAACAGGCGGCCATGGAACAGGCTGATTTTTTCAGGCGGCAGGAAGATGAATTCAGGAAAGATATGGAACAGGCCCTGGCATCCATTGGGCAGGCAAAGGAAAAGAGCCTTAGGAACTACCTGGAGGAATTAAAGGACTGTTCGGTTGCCATTGCTGAAAAGGTCATACACATCAGCCTCAGGTCCAGCGGGGAAGTCATCAAGAGGATGCTGGTAGCTGAGACGGAGAAGCTGAGAAAGACAGCCTGGGTCAAGGTATACATGGAAAAGACGGATTATGACATGATGGCGGAGGCGGACGCGGATGTGGTCAGCGAATTGGCCAAGCTGTCGGACAATATAAAATTCGTGGTCATGGATAAGGAGTCCAGCGGAAACTGCATCATTGAGATGCCGGATGAGATCGTTGATATCAGCGTTGACACCCAGATGGACAACATCCGGGAGATACTGGGAAATATCAGGTTATAGGAGCGCGTATGTTTGAGAAAATCCCCAAGCTGATTGCCAAATCAGAAACAGTCAGCCATATCGGAAAAATAGAAAATGTGGTGGGTATGCTGATGGAGGCTTCCGGCGGCAGGTCCAGTATCGGTGATATCGTGATGATTTATAACGAAGAGCAGAACTGCCAGATGCCGGCTGAAGTGGTGGGCTTTAAGGACGGTAAGATACAGATCATGACCTACGAGGCCACAAGCGGGATTACCTCAGGAAGCTTTGTCCGCAATACCAAACGCCGCCTGAAGGTGCCTGTGGGGGACTTCCTCATAGGCAGGATCATTGATGCCCTGGGAGAGCCCATAGACGGCGGTGAGGGGTTTAAGGCAAACCGTTTCTACACGGTCAGCAGTCCTTATACCAACCCCTTAAACCGTCCCCCCATCAGGGAGCGTCTGGAATTCGGGGTAAAGGCCATTGACGGGCTCAATACCATTGGAAAGGGCCAGAGAATCGGGATATTTGCCGGATCCGGCGTGGGTAAGAGTACCCTGATGGGCATGATAGCAAAGAATGTCAAGGCGGATATCAATGTCATCGCCCTGGTGGGGGAACGTGGAAGAGAAGTTCTGGAGTTTGTGGAAAAGGACCTGGGGGAGGAGGGGATGCGCCGCTCCATCCTGGTTGTGGCCACCTCGGACCAGCCAGCCATGCTGAGGATGAAGTGTCCCCTGGTTGCCACCACCATAGCGGAATATTTCAGGGATCAGGGCAATGACGTGCTGCTCATGATGGACTCCCTTACCCGGTATGCCATGGCCCAGAGGGAAATCGGCCTGGCAATCGGGGAACCGCCCATAGCAAGGGGTTACACGCCTTCCATATACGCTGAATTTCCCCGGCTTTTAGAGCGGAGCGGCAATTTTAATAAGGGTTCCATAACCGGCGTCTACACGGTGCTGGTGGAAGGGGATGACACCAATGAACCCATAGCGGACACGGTCCGGGGTATCCTGGACGGGCATATTGTACTGAGCCGCCAGCTTGCCAATGAGAACCATTTTCCTGCCATTGATATCGGGGCCAGCATATCCAGGCTTATGGTGGATGTGGTGGGGGAGGAACACAGGAGGGCGGCCTCCCGTTTCCGCAATATGCTGGGCCTGTACCAGAAGAATTCAGACCTGATTTCCATTGGCGCCTATAAGAAAGGGACCAACGCGGCCCTGGACGAGGCGGTGGCCAAGATCAACAGCATGAATTCATTTTTGCAGCAGGGCATAAATGAGTCGTTTGCTTACGATGAAACCCTGAGGCTGATACAGAACATTGCAGGTTAAAGGAGGGACGGCCGTTGAAGCGGTTTAAATACAGCCTTGATACCGTACTGGATTACAAGACCCAGGTGCTGGATGAGCTCAGGTCGGAGCATGCGGTCATTGCCAGGAACGTCATGACGAAACAGGAACAGATAGTCCGCCTGAAGGAAAAATTAAACGGGTTTCAGGAGGGATTTGACCAGACAAAATCCACGGGCGCTTCCATTGAGAACCTCCGCCTTTACGACATGTGTATTGGAAGGATGGAAGAAATCATCAGCCAGGAAAAGGAAGAGCTGTCTTTTTTGAGAAAGCGGGAAGAGAGCAAAAAGAAAGAGGTGATTTCCGCAAAGGTGGACACCTCCAAGTTTGAAAAGCTGAAGGATAAAAGGATGCAGGCCTATCAGAGGGCTGAGATGAAGGAAGAAGAAGGGTTTGTGGAAGAATTCATCATCAGGGACATTACCAGGAGCCGGTATCAGGGCCGGGTATAGAGCTGTTAAGGTAGTCGCAGCTGTCAGGCTGTTGATTATAAATATCATATAGAAAGGAGGGACAGGTTTGATAAGGATGGATATGACACAGATGGTGCAGCAGGCCGTGGAGACCGCAGGCCCGGACGTATCTGTTAACCGGGATAAGGGGGATGACAGGAGCGGGACGGATTTTTTGCGGATGCTAAGAGGCAGGCAGCAGGCACTGGACCGCCGGGAAACACAAGAACGGCTGTCAAAGAAGAATGGGACCAGGGACAAGGCAGGACCGGTGGAGAAAAAAGAGGATGAAGCCGGGGAACCGGTGTCCGGGCGGATACCATTGGAGGCGGTTAAGGCACAAACAGGCGATGTCCTGAAGGATTTTACCTTTCAATTCCGCATGGATCCGGGGCAGCTGCCAGAGGAGTGGGATGCCGCTGTTTCAGACACACAGGGTTCAGGCCTTTGGGCGCCGGTACAGGATCTGGCTGTCCGGGAGGACGCGGCAGATGTATTAGGACAGGAGGCAGGCCAGGCGCTGCCAGTTGATGGGAATTCCCGGCCGGAAATTACTGGGAACACGGTGCAGCCGGTTTTGGATGCAGGTGTAAGCCCCGCCAATCAGGCGGAAGGTTTATTCCAGGCTTTGGGAAAAGAGGAGACACTCCCTGTACCAGCGGCAGAAGAAAGCCGTAATCAGGAGGAGCCGGCAATGGTCCGGCCGGCAGAACGGTTTATAAAGCCGGCGCAGCAGGCAGGCGGCCCGGAACAGACTGTTCCTGAGATGCCTGTTAAGGCACAGACCAGGGACAGCACGGACGGCAATGGACAGCCGGAGGAGGAGCTGCCTTTGGCCCATGCAGCGGATTCCCACCCGGATGTACAGCCTAAGGGCTACGGGACCGCGGGACAGACAGGGGCCCAAAGCCCGGTAAGGACAAACATGGAGGAACTGCCGGAGGCCTTTGCCAGAACCCTGGCAGACAGGCTGCCGGAGCGTGGCGGTACGCTGACCATTGAGTTTGAGCCTGCTTCTTTGGGTAAGGTGACGCTGAGGGTTATATATGAAGCCGGGCGCACATCGGTATCGCTGATGTCGGACAACCCCAAGACTCTGGAAATCCTCAGCCAGAATGCAGGGCAGATAGCAGGAATCCTGGAGGATAAGACGGGCAGGGAAACGGTGATTTACACCTATCAATCCCAGCCGCAGTTTGGGGATTCAGGGGAAGGCGCCAGGGAAGGACGCAGGGAGCCGGGAGAACAAAAGGACGACAGAAAGAGGGAGCAGCGGGATTCATTTGCCCAGCAGCTCCGGCTGGGTCTTATATAGACAGGAGGATTCAATTAATGGCAGATAGTGTTTCGGTAAGCGGGACTACAGACCCTTATACCCCGCAGGTTTATTCAGCCGGGTCCACTGAAAAGAATACGCTGACAGTTACCAGCTTCATCAAGCTTCTGGCAGCGCAGCTGGCCAATCAGGATATGACCAATCCCATGTCCAACAGTGAGATGATGGGCCAGATGACACAGATGGCCATGGTCCAGTCCATGGGAGCCATGACGGATTCCATCACCACGTCAACGGCGGTTACCAGTCAGACGTATGCGGCCGGTCTTGTGGGACAGGAGCTTACGGTGGCGGTGACAAAGGAAGGGCCCAATGGCCTGCCGGTGCCGGTGGATGTTAAATATGGGGAGGTTGTGTCAGTGAACCTGACCGGCGGCGTGCCTATGCTTAAGCTGAAAGACGATGATGAGGAATATCCTCTCTCCTATGTTCTTGGCATCGGCCATATTGATAATCCATATGCGGAAGATGAGGATGGAAAAGGGGAAAATGAGGGAGGAGAAGGCGGGAAGGTAGCGGAAAAGGGCAAGACGGAAAATCCCCTCCTGGATGAGAACCTGTATGTCTGATTTTCATGCATGTCAGGAAGGAATAAGATAATGGGAATTAATGGAATTTATAATCCGGGCTTTGCACGGGCGGACGGAAGCAGTAAAGCCATGTCTGGCCGGGATGTCAATGGAAACAGCGCCAGCTTTGGCGAAATGCTGAAGGCCCGTATGGACGACAGCCTGAATTTTTCCAAACATGCTTCCAGGCGTTTGGAGGAAAGAGGCATTGCAGTGGACAGCCAGCTTATGGGCAGGCTTGAGCATGCAGTGGAGGAGGCGCGCAGGAAAGGCGCCAGGGATGTTGCGGTTATCGGAAGCCAGGGCGTGTTCATTGTCAATGTGCCCAATAACGTGGTGGTCACCACCATGACCCAGGAAGATATGAAAGACAGGGTTTTCACAAATATTGATAGTGCTGTCCTGATGTAGGCAGGACTGAGAGAGTGCCTGGCCGGATGCCCGAAGCGCACCGGCAGGGACAGCAGAAAGGATTAAATCATGTTAAGAGCAATGGACTCAGCGGTCGCAGGCCTGCGGGCGCATCAGAGCAAATTAGACGTTATAGGTAATAACATAGCAAATGTAAACACCTTTGGTTTCAAGGCCCAGACCTTTACCTTTAAGGAGGCCATGTACCAGAGCGCGGTCAATTCCACAGGAGGGGTGCTGGGGACAGCGGCAGGAACCAACGGCGCCCAGTACGGATACGGAACATTGATGGGTTCCATCATCACGGACATGACGGCCAGCACACCGTCCCAGGTAGGCGGGCTGAACGCTTGCCTTAATGCACAGGGATTTTTTGTCACGGCATCGGTTCCGGACAAGGGCACATCCCTGACAGGAACTGATACAGCCGAAATCACTTCAAATATTAAGGGAGCCGGTTATGAATACACCCGTGTGGGCCAGTTCCAGCTGGACAGCCGGGGACATCTCACGGACGGGAAAAACTTTGTCTACGGTTTCCGGGCCAAAGCTGATGCAACCGATGTGGAAACCGATAACCTGGTGTCCCTGCGGGTTCCCACCTCCGCGAAACTGTCAATCGCGGCGGACGGTACATCCACATGGGACCTGGAGTTTGATGATGACGCGGAATCACTGCTGACCTCCAGCATACAGATCAACAGCCTGGGTGAGGTTACGGTGACAATCCCGGTGGAGGTAACCAAAGGCAGCGACACGGTAACCGAGGACCGTCAGGTATCCATCGGCAAGGTTGCGGTGGCCACGTTCCAGAACCAGGAAGGCCTTATGAAGGCCGGCGGAAGCTACTATGTGGCTTCCACAGGCGACAACTCAGGCGCCTGCTCGGCCACTGTCCCGGGAGGAGCCACCTCCTCCCTTATGAGCGGTTATCTGGAGGCGTCCAACGTGGACCTGGCAAAGGAGTTCTCGGAGATGATCACCACCCAGAGGGGGTTCCAGGCCAATTCAAAAATCATTACGGTCAGTGATGAGATATTATCGGAACTGGTTAATATGAAGCGTTAAACCACAACTGCTTTCCCTGGTTCTTAAAAGGGCCGGGGAAAGCATGGAAAGGGGCTATATGATCAAAGTCATCCGCCTGAACGGAGAAGTACTCTACCTCAATTTATTCCAGATTGAATATATGGAGTCGATTCCGGAGACAAAGATAAAAATGATGAACGGTAATTATTACCTGGTAAAGGATACGGTTGATTCAATCATGAAACAGGCAGCGGGATTCCTGAACAACTGTATTAACTTTGAGGAAAAATCAAAGTAACGCTGCGGGCACAGGAGGCATCATAACATGGACATAACAACATTGGTTGGAATTGTAGTTGGCACTTTCCTGGTAATAAACGGAATCGGAGCTGACAAATTGGGGAATTTCGTGGATAAGTCCAGTATCCTGATTGTTGTGGGAGGGACCCTTGCCGCTACGGTTGCAAGCTATCCTCTGTCTATCCTGATGGATATTCCCAAACATATCATGGTCCTTTTCCGGGGGAAACAATACAACATTCCGAAACTTGTTGAGCAGCTGGTGGATCTGGCCATGATTGCGCGTCAGAGCGGCCTTCTGGCCCTGGAAGAAAAGGCGGATGAAATAAGGGACCCTTTTTTCAAGCAGAGCGTGCTTATGATTGTGGATGCCAATGACCCGGATAAAGTCCGTTTTGTGCTGGAGAGGGAGCTGGAGAACATGATGACCCGCCATGACGAGGTGGCGGGACTGTATGAAAAGGCGTCGGCCTATGCCCCTGCCTTCGGCATGATAGGGACCCTGGTAGGACTGATTAATATGTTAAAGGGACTGAATCTGGATAACGGGGGAGGGGCCACGAATTTGGGACAGGATATGTCGGTGGCCCTGATCACCACCTTCTACGGAAGCGTTCTTTCCAACCTTATCTTCCATCCCATTGCAAAGAAACTGCGTATACGCCAGGATGAGGAAGAACTTTACTGTTCCACCATCATAGAAGGGATCATTGCAATCCAGTCAGGAGAGAATCCCAAGTATTTGAGGGAGCATCTTCTGGCCTCCATCAAGCAGTCCCAGCAGAGAAAGCTTCTGTCAAAGGCAGAAGCCGGCAGCGCCAAGGGCGGAGGTGGCGACAGTGAGGAATAAAAGAAAAAGACCCACCGACGGCGGCGGGAACTGGATGGATACATACGGGGACATGGTCACCCTGCTCCTCACTTTCTTTATCATGCTTTTTGCCATGTCTAACCTGAATGAGCAGAAGTGGGAGGTATTCGTGCGGAGCATATATCCCCGGTCCACCCAGGAAGTGCAGGAACAGGTGTCCATCAATTCCCCGGTTGGTAAAGCCGAGAGCGAGATGGAGGGGACGCTGGATGTTCCTGAAACTGAAACCCCGGTTGACATTGACAAGCTCTATCTGACCCTGGCTGAACGGATGAATGAGATTGGGATTGACGGCGTGACCGTATCCAGAGGAGAAGATTATACCTTCATTGTCTTTGAGGACAAGACCTTTTTTGACGGTGACAGTTCCATCCTGACAGACCAGGGCAAGACGACCCTGGATGTATTCTGTGATGTCATAGGCCCTGCCCAGGACGGAGTGTCGCAGATCAACATCATGGCGCATACGGCCCAGGGGGATCCGGACAGGCCCAACAATCCCAGGACGGACCGGATGCTGTCTGCCATGCGCGCCGCAGAGGTGTGTATATTCATACAGGAAAAAGGCATTATCAAGCCTGAAAAGCTGGTGAACATAAGCTATGGGCAGTTCCGTCCGGTAGCGGATAACAGTACACGGGAGGGCCGGACCAGGAACCGCCGTGTGGAGATACTGATGATTGACGAGGGGGCGGACCTTCATTCCATGAACCGGTATTATGACGAATACAACAGCGGTGTAAATGCGGACAGGACCGTGGTCACAGGCCAGAATGCCAATGGGGACGGCCATGGGTTTGCGCCTGCATCTCCCAGCGCTGACGGCGTGTCCACTACCATGTCTCCTGCGGCGGACATTCCGGAGAGCGCGTCTGCTGAACCTGTTATTTCTTCCGATGGCACGGCAAAAGAGGCCGTAGGAACAGTGGCTGAATAAATTTAGTAAAGGTGGCTTTAGCAATGGCAGATGTATTATCCCAAAGTCAGATAGACGCGCTCCTTAAGTCCATGCAGGGCAGCGGGCCTGAAGAAGAGGTGCAGGCGGTCGAACAGAAGACAGAAGCAGAAGAAACAAAATACAGCAAATATGATTTTTACAGTCCAAGGAAGTTCACCAAGGATAAGATGAAAATACTCAACAGTGTCTTTGAGAACTATGCCAGGATACTGACTTCCCAGGTTAACGGCATATTCAGGGTGCTGACCGATATTACAGTGCTGGAGGTCCAGGAGCGCAGATATTATGAGTTTGTGAATTCGCTTCATGAGAATGACAGCATCACCATGGCTAACGCGGAAATCCAGGACAAGGTGAAGAACAATGTCCCCCTTATGCTCCACGTCACCCCGGGACTTGTGATTACGCTTATCAACCACATGCTGGGAGGCGGTGACGAGATTGTCAAGGTAGAGCCAAAATACCGCTATTCGGATGTGGAGGTGGCGTTATACCGGCGGGTAGTGGAATATTTCGTCCTGGCCTTAAAGGATGGGTTTTCCAATTACATCAATGTCAACTTCAAGGTCCAGAGGGTGGAGGAAAACCCCAGCATGGTCCAGGAGGTGGGGCTGGATGAAACCGTGGCCATCGTGCACCTGAATGTGGATGTGGCCGGATTGGCGGTGGAAAAGATAAAGCTTTGCATACCCGGAACCCTGCTTGAGTTCATTTTCCATCTGATAGACAGCCGCAAGCACATAGCCAGGGGCTTTGCCTATGAGGACAACAAGGAAGTAATCCTGGATCATATCCGTTTCTCCCAGCTTCCCATCACCGGGCAGCTGGGAACCGTGGAACTGGGCCTCCGGGATCTGGCGCAGCTCCAGGTGGGCGATGTAATCAGCCTCAATAAACCAAAGGACAGCCATTTGAAGGTATTTGTGGGGAGACAGCCCTGGTTTACCGGTAAAATGGGAGTCTATAAGAAAAATGTGGCAATCCGCATAGAAGACAGAATCTATGCAGGGCCGGAGAAAGAACGGGATATGGAAATCCTGGATGAGTAAAAATACAAATTTAAAGTGAGGGAAAGCACAATGGAAAAGATTATGTTGGTAGATGACGCTGCATTTATGAGAATGATGATTAAAAATGCATTGACACAGAAAGGCTACAGCAATTTTGTGGAAGCCCAGGACGGGGCGGAAGCCGTGAAAAAGTATGATGAGGAAAAACCGGACCTGGTCATCATGGATATTACAATGCCCAACATGGACGGACTTCAGGCCCTTAAGAAGATCAGGGAATCAGATACCTCCGCCAAGATTGTCATGTGCACGGCCATGGGCCAGGAGAGCATGGTTGTGGACGCCATCAAATCAGGCGCTAAGGATTTCATTGTAAAGCCCTTTAATGCCGAGAGGATTGTCCAGACCGTTAATTCAATTTTAGGCAAATAAGGAGGAAAAAAGATGGCATTTTTAAGCTCATTCGATATCTGCGCCTCCGGCATGAGCGCGCAGCGGGTAAGAATGGATATCGCTGCTGAAAATATAGCCAATATCGACACGACCAGGACAGAGGCAGGAGGACCGTACCGGAGGAAGGACGTGATGTTTGAAAGCTACGGCGCCGGCTCCTTCCAGGAAGCCCTGATAAGCGCCTCCCGGGGAAAAGGATTTGCCAGCAGGAACGCGGGAGTAAGGGTATCAGGCATTGTTGAAGATGACAGGGAGATGAAAACGGTGTACAACCCCAGCCATCCGGACGCGGACGCGGATGGATATGTCAGCCTGCCCAATGTGGATTTACTGAAAGAGACAGTTGACAGTATGTCGGCCACCAGGTCATACGAAGCAAATGTAACAGCCCTGAACGCAATGAAGCTGATGGTACAGAAAGCACTGGAGATTGGAAAGTAAAGGCACAGGTTAAGACTGATGATACAAGAAGGAGATAAAAATGGGCGTTAGCGACTTTAATGATATGGAACTGGACGCCATAGGCGAAATAATGAATATCAGCCTTGGTGCGTCCGCCACAGCGGTTTCCACCATGCTGGGCACAAAGGTGAACATTACCACACCGGTGGTACGGGTGCTGACAAGCGATGAATTTGAGTTCAAGAGCCTGGAGCCGGCGGTAGGCGTGGAGATAGCTTATACGGAGGGCCTTGAGGGCAGCAATATCATGATGTTCCGCCGCAACGACGTGCGGATTATCGTGGGGATGCTCATGGGGGCTGAGATACCTGATGAAGAATTTGAAATGAATGAAATTAATGTGAGCGCAATCTGCGAGGTCATGAACCAGATGATGGGGTCTTCGGCCACTGCGCTTTCTGAATTTCTTGGGAATCCCGTAAACATATCTACGCCTGTTTCCTTTCCGATTGAAAGTGAGAATGGTTTTAAAGAAAAATATTTCACCTCCGGCGTAAAGATGGTGGTGGTCCGTTTTTCCCTGGAGATAGAAGGAAAACTGGAAAGCGAATTCCTGAATATCATGTCGTCCAAGCTGGCAAAACATCTGCTGGAGCCTTTTGAAATCAGTTTCCAGCAAGCGGAACAGTACCAGATGGAGGAGGATGCGAGAAAGCAGGCAGAAGCAGAAAAGCAGGCAGAGGCAGAAAAGAAGGCCGGGGAAGTGCGGGAGGAACCGCAGCAGGCCGCGCCCGCGCAGGAGGCGCAGCCGACGCAGCCAGCGCCCATGCAGGAGACGCAGCCAGCGCCCGCGCAGGAGATGCAGCCGACGCCCACGCAGCCGACGCAGCCAGCGCCCATGCAGGAGGCGCAGCCAGCGCCCGCGCAGGAGACGCAGACGGCGCCTATGCAGGAGGCGCAGCCAGCGCCCATGCAGCAGATGCAGGCCCCGCCCGCGCAGACGCCCAACCAGCCCCAGTATGTTCCCCAGGAAGGACCGGTTCAGCCTCAATACGCCCCGCCTGTAGGCCAGCCTGTGATATACCAGTCCGCCCCGGACCCGGTCATGCTTCAGCTTCTGAACCAGATGCAGCAGTCCCAGGCCCAGATGATGGAGTTCATGAAGGACATGAAGGCTAAGGAAAAACAGCAGCCCCCAAGGGAGAATATCCTGATCCATCCGGTTAGCTCCCCGCAGATGGAGACAGGAATGGAAGCAGGGGCAGAGGAGCGGGCCAACCAGGAAATGCTGATGAAGGTCCCGCTGGAACTTTCAGTGGAAGTGGGAAGGACCAAGAAGCTGGTTAAGGACATATTGGAACTGACCCAGGGGTCCCTGGTGGTACTGGACAAGATGGCAGGCGAGCAGGCCGACCTGTTCGTAAATGGCCAGTGTGTTGCAAAGGGGGATATCGTGGTGGTGGAAGATAATTTCGGCATCCGTATCACAGAGATTGTGGCCAGGGACCTGAACCCGGAGATTTTATGATGAACGACAGCTTTTTTTCATTGGCAGGCGCAGTGCTTACCGTGGGATGCATACTGTTCCTGGCATACTGGTGCAGCCGGCTCATGGGAAAGACATACATGAAAGCCACATCCGGGCGGAACCTTAAGGTTATTGAACAGGTCCGGATCAGTGCTGACAAGCAGCTCCTTCTTGTGAAGCTGCAATCCCACATGTACCTTATCGGCGTCAGCCAGGCGGGAATCCAGCTGTTGGAAAAGCTGGAAGAGGAGTACAAGGAACCAGAAGAAAGGGAGGAGACAGATGAATGATCTTCTTGCCGGCCTGAACGGAGGCAATGTCCCGGCGCTTGATTTGATATTCATGATTACCCTGGTGGCTTTGCTGCCGTCCATTGCGGTCATGATGACCTCCTTTACCAGGACCATCATCATACTGTCATTTACAAGGAACGCCATGGGAATCCAGCAGACCCCTCCCAATACGGTCCTGGTAGGGATTTCACTGTTCCTGACCCTTTATATCATGAGTCCGGTCATCGGCAGGGTCAATGCCGAGGCTTATGAACCCTATACCCGGGGCGAGATAACCCAGATGGAGGCGGTGCAGAGGATGGGGGTTCCTGTAAAGGAGTTCATGCTCAGGAATACGGAAAAAGAGACCCTGGACCATTTTGTGGAAATGTCCGGAACCCGGACAGAGGAACATGTGGAGGACTATCCCTTTACCGTGGTGACGCCTGCTTTCATGACCAGCGAACTGAAGCGGGGGTTTGTGGCGGGATTTCTTATCTATCTCCCCTTTCTGCTGATTGATATTGTGGTAGCCACCACCCTGATGTCCATGGGTATGGTGATGCTTCCGCCCACCATGGTTTCCCTTCCCTTCAAGCTGCTGCTGTTTGTGACTGTTAATGGCTGGGAACTGCTGTTTTCCAGCATTGTCAGGAGTTTCCGTTAGGAATCCTGAGTCAGGAGGTAATTATGAGTAATTTACAGGTGCTTGACATTATGTACCAGGCATTCCAGATGGCCCTGAGACTTTCCATGCCTTTCCTGCTGGTGAGCATGGCCGTGGGCGTCCTGATTGCCATATTCCAGGCCGCCACCCAGATTAATGAGCAGACCATGACCTTTGTCCCGAAGCTTCTGGCTATTCTGGCCATGATGGGAATTCTGGGCAGCTCCATGCTTGTGATGCTTCAGGATTTTACACGGCAGGTGTGCGCCATGATAGCGGGAGGTTAACAGGGAATGCTCATCCTATTCTCCCTGATTGTCATGCGCATGAGCGGGGCCATTGTCTTAAACCCCATGTTGGGAAGGACCAATCTTCCTTCCGCTGCAAAGGCAGGCTTTGTATTCCTTCTGTCCCTGTTACTCTATACCACCGGAGGGGCCGGCCTGTACCGCGAACCTGCCACCATGCCGGAGTACGGCGTCATGCTGTTACTGGAGCTGTTTGTCGGCTTCACACTTGGTTTTGCAATGGAGCTGTCGGTCTTGGTGGTGCGTTTCGCATCTTCCGCAATGGACTATGTGATGGGTCTTAACATGGCCCAGATATATGACCCCCAGTACAATACCCAGATGACAATTACGTCGGGAATGTATTACGCCTTTCTGATGCTGCTGTTTTTTGCAATGGACGGCCATCTCAGGCTTCTTGAGATATTCTATGGCTCGGCCCGCCTCATACCCTTTGGGGCGGTACACATACGCCCGGGGCTGGCAATGGCTGTCCTGGATATGTTTAGGCAGAGCATTGTCATGGGACTTCAGTTTGCTCTGCCTGTGGTGGGCATGGAACTGGTTGCGGAGACCGCGGTGGGTATCCTCATGCGGATCATACCGCAGATAAATGTGTTTGTGGTCAACTTCCAGGTAAAAATCATCGTGGGCATGCTGATGCTCCTGTTCCTGTTTTCGCCCATGTCGGACAAACTATATGACGTCCTGGAGTACATGTTCCAGTGGCTGGATCATATGGTCAGGCTGATGGCCTGAGGCAGGCGCGGGGAACACATTTTCCCGTATGGCCCGGGGAGGGACGGGATGACGGAAAAGCGGCGCAGGAAGGGAGTGAGGGACAGTGGCCGGGAGCAACGGACAGGAAAAGACAGAAAAACCAACCAGTAAGCGCCGCAATGACGCCAGGAAGGAAGGCAATGTATTCCAGAGCAAGGATATCACCACGGTCATCCTTCTCTTGGGCGTATTCTGGATGATACGGTTCATGATGCCCTACATTTATAAGAATGTAAGGTCATACATGGAATGGATGCTGGAAGGCGTGGGAAGGGATCCCCAGGAGCTTCTGTCTTCCCAGCTGTTTTCAGTGACCGTCCTTACCTTTCTGAAATGTGCCCTGCCCCTGCTTCTGACCTCCCTGGTTTTGGGCATCCTGGCCCATGGTTCGCAGACCCGTTTCAACGTGTCTTTTCAGGTCATTAAACCCAAATTCGGCAAGCTGAATCCATTTACAGGCATAAAAAAACTGTTTGCCCTGAAAAATGTCATAGAGCTTGTGAAGAACCTGTTTAAGACCACCCTGCTGGTAATCCTGCTCTATAACCTGATAAAGGGCGACCTTGTGCCGGTGGCCAGAATGATTGACATGCAGCCCCAGGTCTCGGCGGCCTATATGTTAAATATGGCTTTTGACCTGGTGGTCAAGGTCAGCATGGCTTTCGGCGTAGTGGCTTTCTTTGATTTCCTTTACCAGCGCTGGGAGTATGAGCGGGACCTTAAGATGACCAAGCAGGAGGTGAAGGATGAATTCAAGCAGACAGAGGGAAATCCGGAGATCAAGGGACGGATACGGAGGATCCAGCGCCAGATGGCCCTCAGCAGGATGATGCAGAAGGTTCCCCAGGCAGATGTGATTGTCAGGAACCCCACCCATTACGCGGTAGCCCTCAAATACGACCCCAGCCGTCACGGCGCGCCGGTGGTGCTGGCCAAGGGCCAGGATGAACTGGCTCTCAGGATAGTAAGGGTAGGGGAGGAAAACGGGGTTTATATCACGGAGAACAAACCTCTTGCAAGGGCCTTATACGCCTCCTGCGAGCTGGACCGGGAGATACCTGCCGAGTTTTACGGGGCAGTGGCGGAAATCCTCCTCTATCTCTACCGGACCGGGCGCAGGGAAGATATGTTCAGATAAACGAATCGGATGGAGTTACGGATGAAGAAGATACTGAGTTATTCGGTGGTACTTTTTGTACTGATTATCATACTGCTGTTAATCATACCGCTGCCGGCCGGTCTGGTGGATGTGGCGATTATATTGAATATGTCCCTATCCATGATGATCCTGGTAACGACCATGACCATACGGGAACCCCTGGAGTTTTCCATTTTCCCGTCCCTGCTGCTGGTGACCACCCTGTTCAGGCTGGGAATCAATGTTTCCACAACCAGGAACATCCTGACCAATATGGGTTCATCGGGCCAGGTCATCAGGGCCTTCGGAGACTTTGTACTCAGGGGAAATGTGGTGGTGGGTTTCATCATCTTCCTCATCATAGTACTGATGCAGTTCATTGTAATCACAAAGGGCGCCGAGCGTGTGGCTGAGGTGGCCGCAAGGTTCAACCTGGACGCCATGCCGGGCAAGCAGATGGCCATTGACGCCGACTTAAGCTCCGGACTCATAAGCGAGCAGCAGGCCAAGGAGCGCAGGCAGAAGATCCAGCGGGAAGCGGATTTCTACGGCGCCATGGACGGCGCCACCAAAATCGTCAAAGGCGATGCCGTCATGTCCCTGATTACAACGGCTGTCAACCTGATTGGAGGAAGCATCATCGGGATTGTCCAGTCCGGGGAATCCATAGGCGATGTGCTGAACACCTATTCCATTGCCACGGTGGGTGACGGCCTGGTGTCCCAGATACCGGCTTTACTCATATCCACGGCCACAGGCATGATCGTGACCAGGGCCGTGTCCGAGGGAAGCCTGAATGAGGACATATCCAAGCAGTTCATGGCCCAGCCCTATTCCATCATGATCAGCGGCGTGGCCATGGCTGTCATGACCATGATTCCGGGGATGCCTGTGATCCAGCTGGGAATGGTTTCCGTGGGGCTTTTAGCCAGCGGATACTACCTCTCCAGGAAAATCCAGGCTGAGCCGGTCCTTTTGGGCGCGGCCGTGTACCAGGAGGCGGATGGGGAACAGGCTGCCCTGGAGGAAGCGGCGGCCTCCAGGCCCGTGACAGAGGATGAGTATTACAAGGATGTGAATAACGTATATAACCTTTTAAGCGTGGAGCCGGTGGAAATGGAATTCGGATACAGCCTGATTCCCCTGGCGGACGAATCCGTGGGAGGCAGGCTGATCAGCCGGATTGTCATATTCCGCAGGCAGTATGCCCAGGATATGGGATTTGTCATTCCCTCCATCCGTTTAAGGGACAGTTCCGCCTTAAGCACCAACCAGTACTGCATCAGGATAAAAGGCGAGGAGGTGGCCAGGGGTGAAATCCTTATGGACTATTACCTGGCCCTGGAGCCGGAGCATCCTGAAAAGGAAGTGGACGGCATAGAGACTGTGGAACCGGCCTATGGAATCCCCAGCCGGTGGATCCGGCCGGAGGACAGGGAACGGGCCGAGGTATACGGCTACACGGTAATCGACCCGCTGTCCGTCATGGTCACCCATCTGTCGGAGGTCATACGCCAGCATGCCTTTGAACTGATTACCAGACAGGAAGTGATCCATCTGGTGGAGAATGTGAAGAAAACCGCCCCGGAGCTGGTGGAGGAGGCATTTCCCGGACTTATCCCATACAGCCTGTTCCAGCGCATACTCACCAGCCTGTTAAAAGAGGGGGTTCCGGTAAAGGACCTGGAAACCATCATTGAAACAATGATAGAGGTTGTATCTGAGACAGGCCTGCCTGTAAAAGACATTGACACCATAGTGGAACGCATAAGGACGTCCCTTAAGCGCACCATTACCCGGATGTACTGTGAGGACGGAAGCATGAAGGTGCTTACCCTTGATTCAGAACTGGAACGCACCATGGTGGGCTCCATCTCGAAAGGCGAAGGCGGGTATTATCTGGCCCTGAACCCGGACATACTTCAGAGCCTGATACGGCAGATGGCGGAACAGCTCAGGAAGTTCAGCGGATTTACACAGAATCCGGTCATACTGACTTCCCAGATCATGCGGGTGCATTTTTACCGCCTGATTGAGCAGTTTTACCCAAAGGTACGGGTGCTTTCATTTAATGAAGTGGCAAATAATGTCCAGATACAGTCAATCGGCAGCCTGAAGTTGGAAGGACCGGGGCTGCAGGATGGCTGACAGTGAAGGATGATTTGATATGCAGCAGTTGGATGGATTGAAGGAAAAGACAAATGAAGAGCTGCTGGCCATGTATGACAGGGACAGGCAGCTGGAAGTAAAACAGGAGCTTACGCTCCGGTATCTCTACATAGCCAAGGCAGTTGCAATCCAGATGCATAACCTGTATGCGGATTTCATGCAGATGGAGGATATCATCAATGAAGGCGCGATTGCCATTATGAAGGGAATTGAGCGGTATGACCCGGAACGGGATAATAAATTCGAGACATTCATCTCCAGGCGCATCAGGGGGATGATTATTGACATTATCCGCAAAAATGACTGGATGCCAAGGAATTACCATAAACAGCACAGATCCATTGAGGACGCCAGGACAGAGCTTGCGGACCGGCTGGGGCGTCCGCCCACGGATGATGAAATCGCAGGCCATCTGAAAATGGACATCAGGAAATGCCAGAGGCTTCAGCGGATGAGCACCATGGTAAACGTGCTTTCGCTGGATATGGTGACAAACAGGGAGGAGGAAGGGCAGTCGGTCCAGATACCCAGCAGCGACATGGACCTGCAGCCTGAAACAGCGTATATGAGGGAGGAAGCGGTCAAGACCCTGACAGAGGCGGTTAACAAACTGAAGGAAAAGGAGCGGATGGTGATTTCCCTCTATTATGTGGAGGATTTAAACATGACCCAGATAGCCCAGGTGCTGAATGTCAGTGAACCGCGTATTTCCCAGATCCACAGCAGCGCCATCCGGAAACTCAAGGCTTACATGAATACCTATATTTACCAATAGGAACAGGAGGAAATGCCATATGTACCAGGGATTTTACAATCTCACATCAGGAATGCTGACCCAGAGCCGGAATCTCAATGTCATCAGTAATAACATGGTAAATGTCCAGACATCGGGCTATAAGCGGGATACCATGGTCACCAGCACCTTCCAGGAAGAAATGCTGTACCGGACCGGGCGGCATAACAAGGGAAACCCCACGCCCCTTTCCGTCACATCCAAGATAAAGACCGCGTCCAGGACCTATGTGGACTATGACCAGGGTAGCTTTGAACAGACAGACGGAATCTATGATTTCGCCATTGGGGGCAGCGGTTTTTTCTGCATACAGACCCCGGCCGGTGAGCGCTATACCAGGAACGGGTCCTTTGCAGTGGATGAGGAAGGATACCTCACGCTGCCGGAGGCGGGCCGGGTGCTTTCGGAAGACGGCCAGCCCATACGGATTGATGATGAGAACTTCAGCGTGGATGCCGGGGGCAATATCACGGTGTATGAAAGACAGACGGATTCAGGAGAGGATTCCCAGGAGGAGCCCAGGCTCAGACAGTTGGGCACCATAAGGATTGTGGACTTCGGGGACTACGAGCAGCTGCACAAGGAGGACAACGGACTGTTCTCCACGGCCCAGGCGCCTGCGGCGGCCCAGGAGGAACGGCCCCAGCTTATCTGGAAGAGCGTGGAGAAGTCCAACGTGGATATGGTGGACGAGATGACAGCCATGATGACATCCCAGAGGGCCCTTCAAAGTGCGGCCCAGGTGCTTAAGATGTATGACCAGATTATGAGCAAATCCGTGACAGATATAGGCAGATTGTAAGGAGGATACATATGAACCAGTCATTTTACGTAGGAGCGCTGGGGGCCGGGAACTGCACGGAAAAGCTCAGCGTGATTTCCAATAACCTGGCCAATGTGAACACCAATGGCTTTAAGCCCAAGACAACCGTGTTCTCACAGTTGCTGAACTATAACCTCAATGACAGTGAGGGTGCGGTGACAGAGCTGCAGGCAGGGGTGGGCATGAATGTCCAGAGGACGTATACCGGCTTTGACACGTCAGGGCTGACCCAGACAGGAAGTCCCATGGATTATGCCATTCTGGAGCCCAATGCTTTCTTTATGGTGCAGGACCCGGCCACAGGGGCTGTCAGTTATACACGGGACGGACATTTCCACAGGGCGGAGCGGGAAGATGGATTCTATCTCATGACAGGCTCTGGCAAGCTGGTATTGGACCAGAACCGGGAGCCTCTTAAGGCGGAGGTCACGGATGTGGATAAAATCCAGGCAGAAATGGGGGACGAGGAGGATGAGGAAGACGAGGAAGATAAACCCAGGGTCAGCCTCTACACCTTTGCCAATCCAAGCCGTCTGACCAGCGCGGGGAATAACGAATATGTCCCCGCGGACCAGGGGGCGCAGCCCATCCTCTTGGAGAAGGCATCCGTCACATCAGGCGCCTTGGAGGTGTCCGGCACGGACATGGCCAAGGAACTGGTCCGGCTGATTGAGTGCCAGCGCGCATTTACCTATGCCCTGCGCATGGTGACCACCTCGGATGAGATAGAGGGTACCATTAATACCCTGCGCGGCTAATGACAGCGGGGAAATTGAACGGAAGAAAGCGAGGCACACATGAAAATCAGGAATTATGAGGATTTGAACCTTCAGGAACTTGACATAATGAGGGAAATCAGCAGCATTGGCACCAGCCATGCAGCCACGGCCCTTTCCAAGTTCCTCCAGAAGGAGATACGCATTACCCTTCCCCAGGTCAGCATTCTGGGATATGAGGACGCGGTGGACCGCATCGGCAACATTGAAGAAGTGGTGGCGGCCACACTGGTGAAGATGGACGGGGATGTGGAGGGGTTAATGCTGTTTCTTTTCAACATGGATTTTGCCAATACGGTTTTGGAAAAGCTCCTGGATAAAAACTATACTTCCTTTGAAGCTATGGATACATTGGCCTATTCAGCGCTGGAGGAAGTGGGAAACATCATTATCTGCTCTTATATCAACGCATTTTCGCAGCTGGTGGACATGAACATCCATCTGTCCGTTCCCAGCTCCACGGTAAACATGCTGGGCGGCATACTGACAGTACCCATTGCCGAATACGGTTATGAGACTGATAAGCTGATGTATTTCAATGCAGATTTTGTCATGGAGGGAAAACGGCTTTCAGACTGGCTGCTGATGCTTCCTGATATCCGTTCGCTGAATGATATTCTGGGGAAGCTGGGTGTTTAGGGATGGCAGAAAAGGAACTTAAGGTGGGAATCGGGGATATGAAGTTCACCAGGGATGAGGGCAGGATTATTACATATGCCCTGGGCTCCTGCATCGGCATATCATTTTACGACCCGTTTTTGCGGCTGGGCGCCCTGCTCCATATCATGCTGCCGGCCCATAACGGCGTTTCCGACCCCAATATTTATAAATACGCGGATTCCGGTATCCGTGAGACAATCAGGAAGCTTATGGCGTTTGGAATGGTAAAAGCCAGGACAACGGTTAAAATCGCAGGCGGCGCAAAGATGTTTGAAATCAGCGGAAATGCGGATTTCGGCAATATCGGACAGAGGAACGCTGCCATGGTAAAGAAAATCCTGACAGATGAAAACATGAGGATTGTGGCTGAAGACACAGGCGGTACATATGCCAGGACCATGCTGCTGCAGCTGGAAAGCGGGGATGTCATAATCCGGACATTTGGGAAACCTGAAAAGCATTTATAGTAGAAAGGAGTTTTTGTTATGCAGAAAGAGAAGGAAGGCATCCTGCTGGAATCCGGGACAAATGAAATTGAAATCATGAAATTCACCGTCCTGGGGGAGTTCTATGGAATTAATGTGGCAAAGGTAAGGGAAATCATCATGAGTGAGAAGGTAAAGCCCATGCCTCATGCGCACCCGGCTGTGGAGGGAATCTTCAAACCCAGGGAATCACTGATAACAGTCATAAACCTTGCATACTATCTGTCAGGGACACGGCCGGATAACGGCGCCAGGGATTTATTCATCGTGACTAATTTCAACAAAATGACAGTGGCCTTCCGGGTACAGGGAATCGAGGGAATCAGCCGCATCTCCTGGAAGGACATACAGAAGCCGGATAAAACCATTGCCAACGGGGACGAAAGCGTTGCTACCGGTATTGCCCAGTGCGAGGGGCAGCTGGTAACCATCCTGGATTTTGAGAAAATTGTTGCGGAGATAGCGCCGGAGACCAGTATCCAGGTCTCGGAGATTGAGGCCATGGGAGACAGGCCCCTGTGCGAATCCCCCATCCTGATCGCGGAGGACTCCATCCTGCTCAGACGGATGATTGACGATTCCCTGGAGCGGGCCGGATTTACCAACATCATGAATTTCAATAACGGACAGGAGGCATGGGATTACCTTTTATCCATCAGGGATGACAAGGACCTGTACGAGAAGGTGAACCTGGTCATAACAGACATCGAGATGCCGGAGATGGACGGACACAGGCTGACAAAGCTGATTAAGGATGACCCAAGGCTTAAAAAGCTGCCGGTGGTCATATTCTCCTCCCTGATTGACGAGCAGATGCGCAGGAAGGGCAGGGAACTGGGGGCGGATGAACAGCTGGCCAAACCGGAAATCGGCCATCTTGTATCCATTCTGGACGAACTGCTTAAGAAGCATAGCCAGGACATGGGGAAATTCCAGGGACAGAAAGATGCTTAGGAGGAAAAGGACATGAGATATGAGATGACAAAGGACCTGGAGACAGGCAATGCCCTGATTGACAGTGAGCACCGGCAGCTTTTCAAGGCAGTGAACGACCTGCTGGACGCCTGTTCCCAGGGAAAAGGACGCAGCCAGGTGGAATCCACCCTGGATTTCCTTGTGTCCTATGTGGCCAAGCATTTTGGGGATGAGGAAAAGCTTCAGGTACAGACCTCATATCCCGGTTATGCTGCCCACAGGCAGTTTCATGAATGGTATAAAGGTGAACTGGCCGTGACTGCCCGGGATATAAAGACCCAGGGCGCTTCCATTGCTGCATTAAACAGTCTGAACCAGATGGTTGGAAAGCTGTTAATGCATATCAGGACAGATGACAGGAAGGTTGCCCAGCATGTAAGGCAGTCCTGACCCGTGAGGCAGTCCTGACCCGCGAGGCGGACAAAAACAGCGCAAATTAATGGAAAGAAGATGAAAGCAGTATGGATATAAGGAAAATCGTGGATTTGAATGAGTTCCAGCGGATACAGGACCTGTTTTCCGATGCGACGGGGCTGGCCGCCATTGCCGTGGATTCCCAGGGGGAGTATATTTCCAGGGGAAGCAATTTTACGGATTTCTGTATGAAATATACAAGGGGAAATGCCGAAGGCCTTAAGCGCTGTGAGAAATGCGACAGGGAGGGAAAGGGTTCCTATTTCTGCCATGCCGGGCTTATGGATTTTGCCGCGGACCTGGTGATTAACGGAGAGAAGGTGGGGGCTGTGATTGGCGGACAGGTCCTTCCCCAAAAGCCGGACCCTGAAAAATTCCGGAGGATTGCCGGGGAGCTTGGCATTGATGAGGAGGAGTACCTGAAGGCCCTGAGTAAGGTGCCTGTCCGGTCTGAGAAAATGATACGTTCGTCAGCGGAGCTGTTTTCCACGGTCATGAACCAGTGGATTAACCTCAGCTATTACCAGAAAATAAACCAGTCAAAAATGCAGGTGTTTAACCAGGAATCACAGAAGGTCCAGGACGCGGTGGGACAGATCAAGACCAAGACAAGGGAACTGGAACAGACCGCCACCATGGAAAAAATGCTGTCGCTGAACGCCTCCATTGAGGCCGGGCGGGCCGGCAGGGCCGGAGTGGGGTTCAGCGTGGTGGCAGAGGAAATCGGCCGGATGGCCAATGAATCATCTGCTGTGTATGAGGCAATCCATGAGCTGGTGGACAGTGTGGAGGATTCCATTGAGAAGATGGGAAAGGTTGATTTTGATTAGAGGCAGTGCGGCCCTCATTGCGGCGGCTCTTGTCCTTGGGGTTCCCTTTTGCGGGTACGGGGCCCAGGAGGGCACCTGGGACCGGTCGGAGGATGGGAAATACTGGATGTATTTCTATTCCCCGGGCAGTCCGGCAGAGGATGAATGGATCGAGGACCAGGGGAAGGAATACTACGTGGATTCCAAAGGCCGCATGAAGACGGGATGGGTGACGGACAAACGAGATAAAAACAAGTATTATATGGGGGAAGACGGGGCCAAATGCTTTAACATGTTCACACCGGATGACCACTATGTGGGACCGGACGGCCTTATCCTGGAGTCCTTTGACACCTACCGTAAGGCTGTTAAAAAGCAGCTTGAAAGGCTGATGAGGGATAAAGCATATAAAGAAAGGGACGGCGCCCGGCGGCCTGGTTTCATGCTGTGGGACATAAACGGCGACGGATACCGGGATGTGGTGGTGACGGATCTGGTGCAGTCACCCGGACGGGTGGTACTGACTGCTGTCTGGGATCCGGAGGAGGAAGAACTGGTCCCTGCCTCGGAGGCGGACCTGGACGGCCCGGAGAAATCCTATCTTTCCTATAACCAGGACAGCCAGTCCGTGTGGCTCACCATTGCAAAGGACAGTGGCGAGAGGGACTGCTTCCAGATGGAGGACAACGGTTTCCGGTTTGAAAGTCTGTGGCATTTTGAACTGAAGTATGATGATTGGGGAGACCCTGTATATTATGTAAATGGGATTAAGTGTGACATGGAGGAGTGGGGGATAGCCCTTGCCCAGGCTGACCTGGAAACAGGCCCTCCTGTGACGGATGGACTGCTTCCCCTGGACGCGGAGACGGTGAAACAGGCAGTGGATTGCAGTCCCGGGGATGAGCTGCCTTTGTGGCAGCCGTAAAACCAATATCATATATAAAATAAGATTGAATTCGGAGGTAACGCTTTGGCTACTATCATAACTGTTTCCAATCAGAAGGGCGGAGTGGGAAAAACCACCACTTCCGCTGCATTGGCTGCCGGGATTGCGGCAAAAGGACTGAGGATATTGGGAGTGGACCTGGACCCTCAGGGAAATCTGGGCTTCTGTCTGGGCGTGGAGACGGCCAATGGGCCCACGGTTCTGGACGCGTTAAAGGGCGCGCTTCCGGTACAGGAAGCCATCTGCCGGACAGAATACTGCGATATACTGACCGCGGACATCACCCTCAGCAGCGGGGTGGAGCGGACGTCCTCCGGTCCAGGGGAATGTATACTGAAGGAAACGCTGGCACCGGTGATGGATCAATATGATTACATCATCATCGACACACCGCCGGCCCTTAACCTTCTGACAGTGAACGCCTATGCGGTTTCCGACTACCTGATTATTCCACTGGCATCCGACATCTTAAGCCTTGTGGGGCTGGCCCAGCTCAAGGAGACCATAGAGTCTGTCAGGGAGAGCTTTAACCCCGGCCTTAAGGTCATGGGAATCCTGCTGACCCGCTTTAATAAGCGGACCCTTCTCTCCAGGGATGTGATGGAGATGGCCCAGCAGCTGGCATCGCAGATCAATACGGTTGTGTTCCGGACCAAAATCCGCACCGGGGTGGCCATAGCGGAAGCGCCCGCCCACGGAGAAAGCATATTTTCTTATAATCCCCGGTCGTCAGCCGTGAAGGATTACCAGGACTTAATCCAGGAAATTGGGGAGGCCATCCACATAAAGGAGGTGATGGAGAGTGCCGAGAAAGACCAATAAGACATCCCATGTACTGAACCTGATTACCAATGGAAGCGCCCCGGAACAAGAGGCTGATGCAGATGAAAAAAGGGAGGAGGCCCAACAGGAGAAAAAGGATGGGGTGACTGAAGCAGACCAGAGTGGGGCGCCAAAAGAGACGGATCAGGGCGGGGCCAATCCAAAAGAATCCGTATCAAGGATTACGACCAACGGCGATAAGACTGTGATTGTGGTAAATGAGACCAGCCAGAATGACAATATTTCCAATAAAATCCTGGACAAGCTCACAGACCAGCTGGAGGAAGAGATTCAGGGAAAACTGGATCATTACCATATGGTCAATGTGATGGAGCAGATTCTTAAGCGGATGAACCTGAAGCAATACATGAAACAGTATGACGTATGTATGTGCAGCCGCTGCCAGGCGGATGTGATGGCCCTTATCCTGACCAGGCTCCCTGCAAAGTATGTTGTTGTGGACGAGAGCTCCACGGCTCCCATCATCGGATTTTATGAAAGCAAATTCAAGGTAAGGATCCTCACGGAAATCATCAAGGCATGTATGGATGTAAAAGAAAACCCAAGACACGACCGTTCCGGTCCCTATGACAAGTAAAGAATGATGGATGAAGAATGAGGTATTTAAGATAAAAAAGTGCACAGGTTGATAAACTTGAGCACTTTTTATTATTTTTCTGCAAAACCCGCCGATAAATTAATTATAGATAGCAGGACTATGCGTTACCGGCAGCAGGATTCTTATACACCGGGGAAACGCAAAGAGATTGAAAATCAATCAGCAGCGGATGTGAGAGGAGAATACAGATGGCAAGTGTATCAGGAGCAACAAGCAGCCTTGGAAATACCAGTTTAAGAGGGTATGTCGGTCTGGGTTCCGGAATTGACCGGGATTCCATTATCGAGCAGATGACAGCCGGAACCCAGTCTAAGATAACAAACCAAAAGAATAAGATGACAAGCCTTGGCTGGAAGCAGGAGGCATTTCAGGCGGTCAGCGATAAGATGCTGGCTCTGCAGGATAATTATTTTTCCTTTGCATCAGGCACTAATCTTAAGTATCCCAGCATGTTTGCAAAGAATCAGATTACGGCAATGGGGGATTCGGATATCACCAAGTTTGTGTCGGCCAGTGGGTCTTCCAATATGCTGGATTATTTGTCAATTTTAGGGGTGAAGCAGCTGGCCAGTTCCTCAACGCTCCAGTCTGCTTCCAAAGGCACTTCCTCCATCCAGACAGGCATAACCCAGGACAGCCTTGCCAATCCCGTGTATAAAAGCTCCCTGATGAAGGAGAGACAGCTGAGGTTTGGGACATATAGCGGGGACCAATACCAGTCCGCGGGTATATTTACCTTCCCTCCTTCCTATCAGGATAAGGATGAGGACGGCAGGGATATAACGGTGTCGATTGACTATACCATAGACCTGGATGCTTCTGTGGAAGTGGACGGAGTGTCAATGACAGGCGGAGAAAAGCTGGCCATGCAGCTGAACAAGGCATTGTCCAAGTCCGGTATCAAATCAGGAGAGGATTCTATCTCGGATGTGATGGAATTCGTATACGCGGATGGCAAGATGCAGTTACAGACAAAAGCAGGAAAGACCACCAGCCTGGTGATTAACTCCAGCTCAAGCGCCCTTACCGCCCTGGGATACAATCCCCAGAACGCGGACGGAACGGACAAGACAGTTTCAGACGGAATCAGCCTCAGTGAGTTTAACGAAAACCAGAATCAATTGAACGGCACGTATGTAAACAGACAGACCATGACGCAGTACCTTACCGGGAAAAAGCTTACAATCAGTTTCGGTGGACAGACCAAGGAGATAGAGCTGGTGAAAAGCGGAGATACGTTTGCGGACCTGGACGATTTAAAGGTTGTCATGCAGGGCCGGCTGAACCAGGCATTTGGTACGGATAATATTAAAGTGGCCGGAGGCACCCGCTACGACGCTGATGGAAATTCGGTCATTGACCCGCTGTCCTTCGAACTGGGAAGCAATGCCTCGCCCAACCAGACACTTACAGTCACCTCTGACAACGCGGAAATCAGGAATGTCCTGGGAATACAGAAGGGAGCCAGCAATAAGCTGAACCTGGAAGGCAGCATCAGGGATAATATAGATAAGCTGATACCTGGAAATGGGCCTGACGCAGAGACGAAGCGGACGCAGCTCCTCAACTCCCTGGACACAGACGGCCTGGTGATTAATGGTGTGAAGATTAACGGCGTCACGGCCGATACCAGCATCCAGGGAGTGATTGATAAGATTAACGCCAACAAAGATGTGGGGGTAAAGGCTTCCTACCTCAGCAGCAGTAACCAGTTCGTGCTGGTATCATCTGAGACTGGCAGCGGAAGGGAGATTAACCTGGAGGGAGCATCTGCAGATATATTCGGAGCGATACAGATTAATCCGGAAGACAGTCTGGAATCTAGTGCAGATAAACTTACAAGGGGAAATGGCGCGGCATTTTTGGAATCTCTGAGGACCGGTGGATTAGTGATTAATGGTGTAACAATTGCTGATGTCACTAAAGATACCAGTATCAAAGATATGATTAAAAAAATTAACGAAAACGTGGCAACGGGAGTTAAAGCTTCTTTTTCGAGCAGCAACAATCAACTGGTGTTAGAAGCGTTAGAATCGAATATGGATGGTAAAATTGAATTAAATGGAGCATCAAAGGAACTATTCGGTATCGATAGAGGCAATGGTGGTTTTATACAAGGAAAGAATGCTCAGATTTTGGTAAGTTACGGCAATGGCGTCAACACAATGATAGAGAGTTCATCGAATACGTTTGATTTGGAAGGGCTTCGGGTTACGGTATCCCAGGAATTTGGCGAACTAAAGCAAACAAATGGCACCTGGACCTCGGTGGATAAATCCAAGGCCGTCACCTTCAGCGCCAAGGCCGACGTGGACGGCGTGACCGAGACGGTCAAGAAGTTCATCGAAGAATACAATGAGATGATCAAGGAAATCAATACCCAGGTCACCACCAGGCCGGACAAATCCTACGGGCCCCTGACCGAGGAACAGCAGGAGGAGATGTCGGAAAAGTCCATTGAGAACTGGGAGAAGAAGGCCAAACAGGGGCTGCTCTACAATGACGCCACCATGCGTGCCCTGAGCCTGGATATGCAGGGCGTGCTGACAAACCTGATGGCTAACGGCGCCAACTACAAGGACCTGGAGGAGATGGGGATTACCATTTCCGATGATTACCTGGATGGCGGCACCATCACCTTTGACGAGGCAAAGTTCAAGGCAGCCATGACCAGCGACCCTGAAAAGGTGTCTGACGTATTTACAGGAGGCGGGGACATAAAGAAAGGGCTTGCCAGCATCATAGAGGATACCCTGACGCCTTACGCCACCAAATACGCCAACAGGAACGGAAACTCTTACGGCCGCCTGATTGAGGAGGCTGGTTCCGAAAAGATACCGCTTTCTATCATGAACAACCAGATTTATAAGGATCTGAAGGAAATGCAGAGTGTCCTGGATACGCTGAATGCAAGGCTTGCCAGTGAACAGGACCGTTACATCAGCCAGTTTACCACCATGGAGACATTGATTAACCAGATGAATAGCCAGGCCAGCTATCTGGCCCAGTTCCAGGCGTGATGGAAGGCATGTTGTATCTGTCAGGAAGGGAATGGAATGAACGGTTACCAGAAGTATAAAGAAAACAGTATATACTCCATGAGCGGTCCGGAATTACTGCTTCTGCTGTACGAGGAGGCAATTCGGCGCCTGTCAAAGGCAGAATACGCGCTGGAAGACAAGGATTACGGGATATTTGAGGATTCCCTTATGCGCACCTCACGTATTGTCCGGTATCTGATTGATATATTGGACATGCAGCAGCCAATGAGCCGGGACTTAAGGCGTATTTATCAATATCTGATTTATGATATCAGCAGGATTAAGGCGGGCCGGGAGCGGGAGAAAGAGGAGATAGGAAGAATCCGCCGCATCCTGTCTGAACTGAAGGACGCTTTTGACCAGGCCAGCTTAAAGGTCAAGGATACGCATGTGGTTCAGAACAGGGGAATCCTGGGGTAGGAGATGACATGGCATTGGATTTGGAACGAATCATGCTCCTGTTGCAGAAACGTTTAAACGGGATGCAGGAAATGAAACGGCTTACGGGCGAACTACTGGAGTCAGCTTCAAGAAATGACCAGGTATCCCTTGGACTGCTTCTTCAGATGCGGGCCGACGAGATGGCCAGGGTTGAAGCCGCCGGGGAACAGATATGGCAGATGGCCGAACAGGGGCCGGAGGAAGCCGGACAGGTCCGCCGGCTGATGTCACAGGAGTTCTTAAGGACAGGTGATCCAAAGGGATTTGAGGAGAGAAAGATTCTTGAGATACGCAGTAAGACCGCCTCACTGTTAAACGAGGTCCGGGAGGCGGACCAGCGCCTGAACCAAAGCATTGGCGGCGGGCGGTCCTACTATGCATCTAATAAATAAGGAAAGGAGGAATTGCCATGACGGTAAACGGTATATCCGGGAGCAGTTACCAGTATCAGAATATGCTTAATTTAATCCGGCTCTCAGGTACCGGACGTTCTTCCGGTTATCAGGCCGTAAGCCCTGTAAAGCGGGTGTCCTCAGCCACGTCATCGTCCAAGGCTGCCTATGAGGATATCCAGAATTTCCTGAAGGACTATCAGTCAAAGCTGACCGGACTGGAGACAGCGGCTTTAAAGCTTACAGAGAGCAGCAGTAAAAATGTATGGAATGATTATCAGGTAACCACCACGGACAGCTCTGTGGCCGTGGCTTCTGCGTCCTACAGGCTGAAAGGGGATACGGACATCACCCTGAATGTCCAGTCCCTGGCCCAGACGCAGCAGAATGCCAGCGCGTCGCACCATGCTCAGGAACAGGTGGACGCGGGTGCGGATATGGACTTTGAAATTGCCGGCCCTGAGGGCGGCAGGATATCTGTGTCCGTGAGCAGTGTCAATGAAAACGGGACAGCCAGGACCTATCACCAGATGTATCAGGAAGCGGCAGAAACCATCAACGCCCAATCCGGCGCAGGCGTCAGGGCATCCGTGTCCAATGTGGACGGAAGGGTATCCCTGGTGCTTTCATCAGACAGGGAAGGGGAAGCAGGCGGCTTTACGGTCAGCGGAACTGCCGGGGCTGCATCCGGTATTGAGAATGCCGCTGTCCGGGCCCAGGACGCTGTGTACACGGTGGCCGGGAACGGGACCACCCAGACCCTGCGTTCGGATACCAACAAAATCAGTCTGGATTACGGCAGGATTGAGGCGGAACTGAAGGGAACAGGCGAGGCCAGGGTTTACACCGGCATTGATGAGGATACCGTGGTCTCTGCGGTGGAAGACCTGGTGAAAAGCTACAATGAGGTATCCGGTATTCTGAAAGACAATGGACACAGGGGAACCGGAGCCGCGTCACACCTGGCGTCCTTTGGACGGGGGATGGCGGACGCCAAGACCCTGAAGGCGGTGGGGATTACCTACAATAAGGACGGCGAACTGGAATTAGACAAAGATACCTTAAAGGATGCCCTGGAAACGGATCTGGAAGGTACAAAATCCCTTTTGGGCGGGCAGTTTGGAATGGCGGAAAAGGCGGCCAGGCGGGCGGAGTCAGCCCTGTCCGACCCAGTCCAGAGAATTGTGGACAGTGACCTTGCCTCTGTTGTAAACAGAAGGGAGCAGGAAACATCTTCTGCCAACTTCCGGTATTTATCCAATTTTGCCAGAAGCGGGCCGTACAACATGACCAACTTTTATACGGTTGGACTGCTGCTCAACACCCTGGCATAAGGGATGTGTTAGCAAAGCTGCACATACTTCATGTGCAGCTTTCTTTGGATTATGTCACTGCGATGGGAGGGGTATATGGATCGGTTAATATTTGAAGGACGTTTTCTTGTGAATCTGGCAGGCGGTATCGTGCGCCAGGATGACCTTAAGGCCATACACAGCAGGATCGACTGGGAGCATATGTACCGGACGGCGGATTACCACAAGATTGCGAATATGGTATATTTGGGAATACTTGGAAATGGAGAGAAGGTACCGGAGCGCTGGATGGAACGGTTCTTTGGCCGGTATCAGGAGTCGCTGTCCTACAGCGATACATCGGAGGATGCTGAGCGTGAGATACTTACGCTTTTAGATATGATGGAGGTTCCATGCATCATCCTGAGCACAAGCAGGATACGCCTCCTGTACCAGATACAGGAAATGTCGGCCAATAACCCGCTCAGGCTGAAGCTTGACGGGGAGAGTTATTCCCTGGCCAAAGGATATCTGGTGGATTTGGGATATGAGACGGAACGGATTTACAAGGGATACGGGGAATGCATGGAGCGTTCTTCCGGCTTCAGCGTGGAGCTGTACCATAAACTGCCCTTTCGCACACGTCCTTTCAGCAAGGGGATGCAGCGTATCATGGAGACTGCATTCATAAGAAATTCCTCCAATTATGTGAGGACCATTTCCATCGAAAACCGCTATATTTTCATGGCGGCCCAGGCAGCTTACCATTATACGGAGGACGGGCTTTTAATCAGGGAAGTATTGGACCTGTATTTATACCACAAGGCGTGGCGGGAGGAGATGAACCGGGAATACATCGCCAACCGGCTGAGAGAGTTCCAGATTGACGGACTGGCTGAAAAGATACTGCACCTCTCCTATATGTGGTTTGGCTCAAAGGAGGATATCCTGGAGGACAGCCAGCCTGAGGATATGGGGGTCTATGATGTGCTGGAGAACCGGATCCTGAGCCGGGGCGCAATCAGCCGGGAGACAGACCACCAGGCCCTGCGTCTGGCTTCCCTGATAAAGCAGGATATTGAGAAGGAGAGGCGCAGGGACAGGCAGGCCATACTCATGGAGCGGCTGGAGGGGGACAGGGCAGCATTCATGAGAAAGCTTCGCTGGCTTTTCCCCGAATTCCGGTATATGTGCGCCATATATCCCTTTCTGGAAAAATTGCCGGTACTGCTGCCGGTTTACTGGATCCGACGGGGAGTACGGCTTATGGCGGGCCTGCTGGCAGGGAGCGTGAAGGATAAGGATACCTATGAATGAAAGCTGTCCCCAGTCCTGTTTTTCTCCAGCTCCAATGTCCCGATTGCGGTCTGAATCCGCCCTGAGTCCCGGAGCGTGGAAATGGAAACACGGGCATTGACACGGGCACCGTCTGCAAGGCGTATGGCCAGCCTGCAGGAGATGTCCTGTTTTTTGATGTAAACCGACAGAAAGAACCTGCAGAATTCGGCTTTATGATCTTCACATATGATTCCCTGTTCCAGAAACCCTTCCGGCGCGTGCAGCGACCTGGATGTTAAACCCAGAAGCCTGCATGCAAGGGATGAACACACAGCAATGTGGGATTTTATATCCAGTTCAAAGAACGGGAGTCCCGGGGAATCCATGACAACCTTAAGCCCCTGTTTGTAAAGGCGGGCGTTATTGAGGCTGTGGTATAATTCAGATGCATCGGAAATTTTTGCATAGAGGACGGCTGAGTCTGGTTTTACAGACAGGCAGTAAAGGTCGGCTTTATAGAGGGTTGAATTGGTTCCTGTATGGAAGTATGTGGTCCGGCCGCCGGACGGGTTCAGCTTTGCCGTGCGATGGCATACGGAAAGAAAAACATCCGGATGACTGAGCTTCAGAATGGATAGCAGGTCATCGCCGGGGCAGGGTACATCCCGGCTCCGGAACAGGGCACAAAAGGCTTTATTTACATTTAATATGCCCAGGCTGGATTCCTTCAGGGAAAATACCACAACAGCACCTAACAGCAGTTCCGTTACCTGTTCATTAATCATATTCTGGGAGAACAGGTCAAGGGTGGATACAAGTCCGTTGAAACTTCCCTTTTGTGTTCCTATATCCGTAATGTCCACAAGACTGCCAGGCAGGAACGTTTCATATTCCCGGGAGGGGAGTGGTTTGCAGAACATGAATCCCTGGGCATAGTAACAGCCGATTCGAAGGAGGGTGTCCGCCTGCTTCTGGTTTTCCACGCCTTCGGCAATGATGCGCAGGTTCAGCCAGTAACTGATGCGGATTACAGTGGAGAGGATATAGTTGCTTTTCGGTGTGTCACAATTCAAAAAACGCATATCCAGCTTTATTACATCCACATTTGTGTCAGCAAGAAAGCTGAGGGAGGAATATCCGCTTCCAAAGTCGTCCATAAGGACAACAAACCCGGCCTGGTGCAATCTGTCAATGGTATTTTTTATGGAATCAGGATGCTCCGCATAAACGCTTTCCGTTATCTCCACTTCCAGCTGGGAAGGGGAGAGCTGGTACTTTTTAACCAGGCCTTCCAGGATTGCTGCCACATCCAGGCTGCCGATGCTGATCCTGGAAGCGTTTACCGAGACAGGTATGGGAGGGTATCCTTTTTCGTTCCACTGATGAAGATGGCAGCACAAAGACTCCCATATATAGCAGTCCAGTTCCTGAATCAGGTTATACTGTTCCAGTATGGGTATGAACTTGCCCGGGGAGATAAAGCCGGCTGTGGGATGGTCCCATCGGACCAGGGCTTCGGCGCCGATTATCCTGCCGGAGGCGATGTTATATTTGGGCTGGAAATAAAGCTGGAAGTCATGGTGCTCCAGGGCTGTTTTAAAGTCGGATAATATAATCTGTTCCAGCACGAAATTATTGTACATGGAATCACCGTATACCACCACATTCCGGTCATCTATGTCATAAACAGAGGATGCCGCCATATAGGCCTGGTTTAACAGGGAATGGGCGGCTGTTTCAGTCCCTGTTACATGGCGTATCCCGATGGAGGGAGGCGCCATGGTCCTGGAAAAATCGGAATATGCCAGGAAAATCTGCGTGGTCATGGATTTTTCTTCTGAACGCGGTAGAAATATGGAGAATGCGTCGGCGTACACCCGCGATACCAAAAGGGGTATATCTTTTTCCTGCGGAAGCCGCAGGTAGCCGGCTATATGGCAGAGAAAACGGTCCCCGTAGTGGGTTCCCTGCTGGATATTCATAAGCTTTAAGTTCTTGATGCTGAAGTAAATCAGTGAGAATTCCAAGTCAGGATATTCAGCCAGAAGTGCATCTACCTTTTTCAGATAGACCGTATTATGCATCAGACCCGTGAGCTTGTCATTCTGTTCCAGAAGCAGGATCCGCTCCTGCAGGCGATGTATTTCATTTCTCAGGGCTTTATCATTTGTGTTCATAAGTCCCCCTCCAGTACAGCATTTCAGATATCATGCATCATGATTGAGAAGATGTCTCCGCAGGGCTGCCTGAAGGGAACGGACTGAACTGCTCTCAGGAGCAAGGGAGGCTTTGTTCATCTTCTCTGCTTCAAACAATTCCTCGCGGATAACGGAAATCTGTTTTGGCGCCTCAATGGCAAGGCGGACCCCGTTGGAAGCACATTCTGTAATCGTGACACGGATGTCATCACCAATGAGGATACTCTCATTCTTTTTTCTCCGCAGTATCAGCATTTCCATCACTCCTGTCATCTGTATTTGGGGGTTCCAACATGCCTGGAAAGGAACTTATCTCATGGCGGTACCCGTAGTCGGGATTCTCAAGGATGACCTGTTTTCCCTTCCGGGTCAAGGGGTTAATGGCAATGGGGCATTTCATATTGACCGTGTTCTCCAGATAGTTATTCCGGATGACGCAGAGTGCATAGTAAGAGAGCTCCCCACTGTCTGACACATCCAGACAGGCGAGATCTTCCTGGGAGAGTATGGGGGAATAATCCGGGGACAGGAAGGCGGGGTTGATGACCACAAAGGCGATATCCGGCTGCTCCGTGGACTGCATAAGAAGCAGGGAACCCTCGTCTTCACTGAGACAGATCGGAAGATAGCAGGTCAAATTGGAGAAGCCGAAAAAGCCTCCGTTTATGGTAACCAGGTCTTCCTGGTCATATTCCACCTCTCCATAATAATCAGTCTGTATTTTCATAAGCTTTATGACTCCTATATAGATACGTTCATATTGATTCCCGAAGAATCCTTGCGGGGAGGAATGTAATTAAAACCGCCGGTATACTCAAACTGTATATCGGGGTATTGTGTGACAATGGTCATGACAAGGGGAGGTACATAGGAAAGCTCGCCCTTTGCCACACGCAGTTCAAAAGAACCGCGCTGGATTGTGTAAGCAGCAGCGGCTTCTGAAGGAACCTGGACAGAAGGTGCAAGGACCGGCTTGTCCGTATGACCGGATACGTCTGCTTTAAAAGAAACAGGGGAAACCGGTTCCCCGCTGGAAACAGGGTGCGGCCGGTGATGGATAGACTGGTTTCCGGGGGTTGCCGGGGAAACCTTACCGGATGCGTCCCTGCCTGCGGCAGGCACGGCTGCCCGGGGCAATCCTGAAAAGGACGCCGGGGGCTGGGTGGTCCTGGTTCCTTTTGAAAAAGCTGCGTTTACCTGATTTAGGAAATCATAGTCCACGCAGCTTGCTGCGGCCCGGAACCGCGACAGGAAGGCATGATGGCGCACCAAGGCCTTATGGCGCTCCAATGCCATATTGTCTGCCGGTACCAGACGTGCGTTCTGGGTGAACCGGATGGCCTGGAAGGGAACGGAAGAAACTTTTATAAGCTGTTCCATCATGGACACCTCCTTCCGGGTATGGAACATAATCAGGAAACGGTTATTTCACAAAATCAAATAAGGACGACGACATCATATTCGAGCCCACCCGAAGCGCCGCGTTATAGGACTGCTGGTAAGAAAACATCTCGGTTATGGCCTCATAGGGGTCTGCCCCCAGTTTCTCCTTATACTGTTCTGTCAGGGCGAGTTTGATGGTGGTCAGCTTTTCCTCGGTTGACTCCAAAAGGGAATACTTATTGCCCAGATCGCTGTATACGGTGCTGACCGAATGCTCCGTGTCGGTCATTGTATCCATAACCGACCCAAGGGCGGAGGAAAAATCCTTCCTGCTGCCCCCGCCAATATAGTTATCGGAAGCAATGACAGCCTTGCCCGCCAGTGCAATGGGACTGTTGTTCAGCCTGTTTATGACCTCATTTTTTGCCTGGCCGTCCGACATTGCATTCATAGCGCCGGCGGAAAGTCCGGTGATGAGGTTAAGCCCGCCTGTATTGGTGTCCAGGAGGGTATCTGGTTCCGAGATGTTGCCATATCCCACATCCATATAACCGGTCTCACGCATGGCTTTGACGATTTTGTCCAGGGTCTCAGCACTGCTCATATTAGTGGGCGGATTGCCTTGGGTGCCGCTGAATTCATATTGGTAGGTCCCGTCCGTCTGCTGGGTCAGGGTCATCACCATGTTTGTCACACTGTTATCCCCTGCAAACGTATGGGAAAATGTTAACTCCCTGCCATCCGCGCTTAGGGTAAAGGGCGGGGTGGTGGTGTCGCTGCCTCCAAAAATGTAATTGTTCTGATACTGTCCGTTTAAATCATTGACCATGGACTGCTGCTTCTGGAGCAGGTCATCCCGGACTGTCTGCACAATCTGCATATCGCTGTTATTGCTGTCGGAGCGGACATACTCTATCTTTTTTTTGGCCTCAGACAACCGGTTCTGAATGGAACGGGCCCCCAGCTCCTGCTGATAGAGCCGGTTCTTCACATTGGTGATAAGCCCAAGCTTGCTCAGGGTGTCCTGGTACTGGTTGTCTATTTTCTTGCCCTCATAGTAGGCCAGGGGATTGTCGGAAGCGTTTTCGTAGGCTTTCCCGCTGGATACTTTATTCATGCTTTTATTCAGCCTGCCGTGTACATCATTGATGGAATTCGTGAAGTTCCGGTAGTATGATGAGTTAGTGACGCGCATATTGTTTTATACCTCCATCATCAGGTTCTGTTTATCTTCCCACAAGGCCGGTGCCGCTGATCAGGGTGTTAAGTGCTTCGTCCAAAGCTGTCATCAGACGTGAAGCAGCATTATAAGCTGAAAGGTAGGTCATCATATTGGACGCCTCTTCATCCAGGCTGACTCCTGACATGGAGTCCCTGGAATCCTGTATGCTGTTTAAAACCGTCACATTGGTTTTAAGGGCGTTGATGTTGCTGCTGGAGTCATTGGCCAGTATGGTGGATACATTATTCATATAATCGGCAAAAGACTTATCCCCCAGCTCAGCGTGGGCCTTTTTCATATTATTCAGCATGTTCAGAACCGTGTCCTTGGAGCTGCCGTCTTTTTTCCCCAGATGTACGGTTCCATTGATCCATTCTTTGCTGATGCCGATGGTCAGGGCAGTGATATCCGCAGCAGGGTCGGTCCTGTTGGCGAGCAGCTTGCCCTGACCGCCTTCCGCATTGGCAGTGTTCATGATTTTTGCAAAGTGGGAGGCCAGTTCATCCAGGCGTTTCATATAGTACTGATAGCCCCTTACATTATCCTGGACAGAAGAACCAAGGGCAACCGGGTCTCCGGTGCCTGTTTTGCCAAGCATATCCAGGCTGGCCTGTATGGAGCCTGAAGCCAGCTGGATACCGGTGGCAGAGGCTGATTTGTCAGGCTGGCCGCTGGATGAGGCAGGGGTGAAACGGATGGAAACAGCAGTTGGGTCTGCCGGGGCGCTGTACACGGGGGTGAGCTTGCCATAATTGCTGCCCAGCGTGCCTTCGGTGCCGTTGATAAGGGTCAGCCTTCGGGTGGTGCCCTCGGGGTCTGTGGTATCCCTGTATACAAGCTCTACCTTAAGGTCATCCGGCCACTCCTTCCTGCTGATGATATTGCCCTTGGAATCATAATTATATAACTCTTTGGGAGCATCGATGATATGAGGCGGCGCATCCGGATCATCCGGGTCCGCCACCGTCATCTTGCCGTCGTGCTCCGCGTCTTTAAAATAAGTCACCTCAATGGGGATGTAGCTGGCCAGCTCATCCAACAGGCTGTTCCGCTCATCCAACAGTTCCAGGCTCTGCTGTCCAAGGACCTGATTCTGTTTGATTTGGTGGTTCAGATTCCCTATCTGGCGCAGGATGTCATTGACCTTATCCACGGCGCCCTGTTCGCTGGTGCCGGTTCCGTCCAGCTTGCTCAGCTCTGCCTTTTCGGCTTCTTCTATCTGGCGTGCCGCATCGTTGAGCAGGTTGGTAAGGGACTGCATACGGGAACGGAGTTCGCTCTCATACACAGAGTCATTGCCTTTATCCTGTAAATTGGTAAGGGTGGACTGGACGTCGTCAAATGCGGTGCGGATTCCCTCAATGCTGCTCTCGTCCAGGGCTTTGGACAGGGTGTCCAGGGCTGACTGAAGAGTATCGGAATAACCGGATTTGTTAATCTGGGCCCTGTACTGGGCATCCAGATAGGGGTCCCGGATCTGGCTGACTTTATCCATGCTTACACCAAAGCCCACGGCAATCTGTGAACCGTTCATATAACGGGAAATGGGATTGCAATAATTCAGGCTGGAGGTTTCAAGCTGCTGCCGGGTATAACCCTGCGTGTTCATATTGGAAAGATTCTGTCCGACTATGTCCAGACGCTTCTGGCTGGCCTGCAGGGCCGAGAAAGCAGTGGAAAAGCCGGAAAATGTGGCTCGTATCATATGGTATTATCCTCCGGATTGTTGTTGGAAGCGGTAAGTATCTGCCTATACGTATCGGTCATGGAAAAAGGAAGAAGGCCCTTTGGCCGGATTGCCGTTTTCATCGTACCCCTCCCCTGGTGTGCTGGAGAGGATTTGGTTAAATTCCCTGAGCCTTACCTGGATCATCCGTTCCGCGGTATCCTTTACCTCACGAAGATGCCTGATCTGGCTGTCCAGCCGGGTGAACAGGGGGGAGAGGCGGCCGGCCCGTTCTCCGGGTGGCCCGCCGGCAGAACGATA
>OGSS01000181.1_pt1 | contig 80727 bp, 70 predicted proteins | sample 1553591 | NCBI WGS metagenome assembly OGSS01 (sample SAMEA2580061, study PRJEB22360) | human gut metagenome | biome: human gut; feature: human-associated habitat; material: faeces | place: Denmark | collected 2008/2010
ATACCGGAACCATGCCGCGTCTGGCAAAATGTTCCGCCACCTTGCCAAAGTTTTCTGCCGGCCAGTTCTTTTCCGGTGTAGAGCTCCCTACGGACAGTCCAACCAGTTTGGCGCCTCCTTTAATGCCTTCTCCAGCAAAAAATTCATCGGCCCTGCGATCCCACTCCTCACATGTGTATGTACGCATGCCATGATGAGTAAGATTCTCTACGCCCAGAAGCGAAAGAACCCGAAGATATTTATCTACTGCATGACTGTTATAAGTCTCTATAGTCACAGGATAATCCATAAAGAGTGAGTCCATCCGTGTCCCTGGTTCGCCAGTCCAGAACCTTGGCTTCATAGCCAGAGCCATCAGCGAAGTACGACTGGTCCCATGAAGGGTTATCAGGATATCCGGATGCATCTGTCTTATTTTCTTTCCTATCTTCCAGCAGGCACTGAGACTTCTGTCCTTACCATGTCTGTCTACTTCTATCAGTTCATCCACATTGGGGTTGTACTGTACTGACTCTTTAAACCGGGAATCAATGACAAGAACAATTTTCGACCCTTTTGCTTCCCGGCGGAGAACCTCCAGAAATGGAGTAATCGAAACCATATCGCCAAAGTACAACATGTACATGACAACTATGGTTTTATTGTTTAAATCAATTTTCTTTCCTTCCAATTCATTTTTCCTTTTTTATCTTTGCAATAATATCCGTAGTGGAATATCCATCCACAAAAGGCAAAATCCTTACTTCACCGGCATACTGACGTCCCGCCACCTCTTCGGGCTGATAATCTCCACCCTTAACCAGAATATCCGGCTTCAGACAGGACAACAGCTTTTCCGGGGTATCTTCACTAAACAAAACCACCGCATCCACAAACCGGAGAGCAGAAAGCATGAAGGCCCGATCAGCTTCTCCATTGACAGGACGATGGCTTCCCTTCAATCTCCGGACAGAGTCATCAGAGTTCAGCCCTATAATCAGATGATCCCCCAGTTCTGCTGCTTCAGCCAGGTATGTCAAATGCCCCCTGTGAAGGATATCAAAGCATCCATTAGTAAATACCACCTTTTCGCCCCTGGATTTCCAGTAAGAAATCATCGCTTCCGCTTCTTCCCATGAAACAGCGCCCTCAGTGTGTCTGAACCCGCCTTCTTCCTCTTTCCAGCGGGCCAGTACTTCCTCTCTCTTTACCGAATACGTTCCTACCCGGGAAACAGAAATCCCTGCTGCTGTGTTAGCCAGATTCAGAATGGTTTCCGTATCCAGGCCTGAACCAACCGCTGCCGCTAATACGGCCATAACCGTATCCCCGGCTCCGGATACATCAAAAACATCCTGCGCCTTAGCCGGGCAATGGGTTACCCTGTCGTTCTGGACGGAAGATATTCCCTTTTCGGAACGGGTGACCAGAAGATTATCCAGATGATATTTTTCCAGCACCGCCCGGCCGGCTTCTTCTACCGCCCCATCTTCATTAGGTACCGCATAGCCGACACAGTCAGACAGCTCCTTCAGATTCGGAGTGATGGCATAGGCTGAATCATATTTATCCCAGTTGCTGCCTTTAGGATCTACAAGAACCGGAATCCCTCTTTCTCTGGCATACGTTATAATCTGCTGTGCCAGAGAAGGGGTAATCAACCCTTTACCGTAGTCAGATATGACTATACTGTCCATATGCTGCCCGGCCAGGTCCTGTACCCAGCTGAAAATTTTCTGTTCTATGACGCTCCCTGCCCTGCATGGTTCCTCAAAATCAAGACGCATCATCTGCTGCCGTGCTCCCAGAATACGGACTTTGGTAGTGGTCTTGTATTCTGCCAACGTAAAGACTCCGGATTTATCCACTTGGGCATCGGAAAGCAGAGCAGACACTTCGCTGCCACTGTCATCCGCACCCGTAACTCCGGCAATATATACATGACAGCCTAACGCAGCCAGATTATGAGCTGTATTAGCCGCACCGCCTAACACTGAACGTTCTGTCCTCACCAGATTTACCGGAACCGGTGCCTCTGGGGAAATACGGGAAACCTGCCCGGAAATATACTTATCCAGCATGATATCCCCAATCACGGCCACATGCATCCGGGTAATCTGTTCTTTTAAGAATCGTTCTCCTTCTTGTCTCATACTTGCTCCTCTTAACCCTTAGTGTTCTTTGTTCTTTCCACAGTGTCTTTAATCAACATCTCCCAGGAATTCCATACGCATTCCGGACGATAGGCCTCCATGCCCTGTCTTGCCTTCAGGCCAAAAGATTCCCTTTTCGCCGGATCCAGCATGAGTGCTTTCAGCGATTCCGCCAGCGCTTCCACACCATCCTCTGCCAGGTATCCATTTTCGCCGGACACAATCAGTTCATTCACCGCGGGGCAGGACGCATACCCCACTACCGGAATCCCGGCGGCCATCGCTTCTGTCAATGCCAGAGGGAATCCTTCGTGATGGCTTGGGAAAGCAAAAATATCCGTTTCTTTCCATACAGACTGCATATCCCTGGTCGTTCCTTTCAGGAAGACCTGATTTTCCAGATGCTTTCCTTCAATCAGTTTCTTCAACTTCATAACATAGGCTCTGTCATAGTCCGCGCCCCAGAAATTAACTTTCCACTGAGGAAAATCTTCCGCCAGCAGGGCAAAGGCTTCAATCAGCAGATGCTGTCTCTTCGTTCTGCCGGTAAGACGGCCTACGGAAGTAATCACATATTCTTCTTTCTTTTCTCCAGGATGTGCCTGCACTCCGGCTTCCGGAACCGCATTGGGAATTGCCGTAAAATGCTTATAGGAAAGATACTTTTCTGCCTTTGGGATAAAAGATGGAAGGAGGACCTGAATAGAGGCACTCCGGCAAAGCATCTTTTTCTCTTCTTCCGGCGAATGCATAAAAATCTCATCTGGATCGTTATGAAGCATGGAAATAACCGGAACAGAAATCTCCGGATGGCTCAGCAGCAGTCTCCCAGTCGGTTCTCTGGATGAAATGATAACATCTGGCTTCGTCTTATCCAGAATTTTTCGGAATCCTAGCCAGAGCGGTTCCATAAGCTTATAGTTGACATTCCTTGCCTGCTCGCGGCTGAAGGGGCGAATGATTTCCCTGACCAGTTTCAATCCTCGGCTGAGGGCCACCGCCCTTTCTCCAGGAAGATGACAGAGATTATAAAACTCCACATTGTCAGGAAGCGGGAAAAAAGGAGTCCCGTCCTTTTCATCCATCATAACCACAGTGACCTTATGACCTCTTACCGTAAAGGCCTGGGCCATATCCGACAGAACATGCTCAATCCCGCCGCTGTATCCTATGAATTTATGTAAATTGGCCAGCAATATATTCATAATCATATCTCCCCATCAGGACAGATGATAATAAGCCTTAAACCATGCAGCAAAACGGGTCAGTCCTTCTTCCAGTGTTGTCTTCGGCTTAAAGTCAAAGTCCTTTTCAAGTTCCGATACATCCGCATAGGTCTGATATACATCCCCTGGCTGCATAGGAAGGAATTCTTTCTTTGCCTCTGTGCCTATAGCCTTTTCCAGAATGGAGATGAAGTCCATCAGTTTAACCGGATGGCTGTTCCCGATATTATAAATCTTGTATCTGTCTCCATCCTCATTCTCATCAGGCGGGCAGACAATCATACGGGAAATGCCTTCCACAATATCATCCACATAGGTAAAATCACGAAGCATTTCACCATGGTTATATACCTGAATGGTTTCTCCCTTTACCATCTTATTCGCAAATTTAAAGTAAGCCATATCCGGCCGTCCAAACGGTCCATACACGGTAAAGAAACGAAGGCCGGTCGCCGGAATCCCATACAGATGGGAATAGGTGTAGGCCATCAGTTCATCCGACTTCTTAGTAGCCGCATACAGGCTTATAGGATGATCTACAAAATCCGTAGTGCGGAACGGAGCGGTCTTACGGTTTCCATAAACAGAAGAACTGGAAGCAAACAGCAAGTGTTCTACCGGATGATGGCGGCAGGCTTCCAGAATGTTATAAAAGCCGATAATGTTGGACTGGATATATGAATCCGGATGATCAATGCTGTAACGAACCCCGGCCTGTGCTGCCAAGTTGACAACTACATCTGGCTGATACTGGTCAAAAACCTGATTCAATGCCTCTTTGTCCGCAATATCCACAGGGATAAAGACGTAAGAGTCCCCATGATTCCCAATATCCCTGATTCTGTCCTCTTTAAGATGAGGATCATAATAGTCATTCATATTATCTACCGATACGATCCGGTATCCATCATTCAATAATTTTTTAGTAAGATGATACCCGATAAAGCCGGCACCACCTGTCACTAATACAGTTTTTTCAGTCATTCTGTATCCTCCTGATAACAGACAATACACTGTTAATTATACCACAAGGACTTATATCCCTTTTTAATGTTTCTCTGGGTCTGATTATTTCTGCTGCATGTTCAGATATACCGCATCCAGATTTTCCGGAGTAACTCCTAGTTCATTTATCGCGCTGTTTACAGAAAGAGCGAGCAATTCTCTTGCTGACGAAGCACCGGTGTTCGGTTCAATCAATCGAGCCGCACTTTCATCCATCGGACTGACAATCAGACTGGATCCGTTATATTCCAGATGAAATTTGCCCATCTGGTAATGCAATGTCAGAAATACGTCCACCGTCTTCCTATGATTTTCACTTTCCATTCTGGCATTCTTCACAGATTGGGAAGGAACCAGGTCAACTCCATGATTCCCTGAAATTATCGCATAGATTCCATACAACTGGTTTTTCCTGTTTTTATTCACATAATAGAATGGGATTCCCATGTCTGTGACCTTTGTCATATTTTCAGGCCCTTCTATTACACTTGACGGGGTCACCGTACCAATAGTTGTGCCAGTGGTAACAGGAGAGGTTCCCTCGGCATAGATCTGAAATTACCCTGATTGTTAATCTGGATATTGCCTGCATCCTGATTCTTAAATCCGGTGAGAGTAACCGGATCATAGTGAATGGTCAAATTGGACTCACCATAAATCCGCGTACCTGCCCCGGCGGTTACCGTCAGTACTGCCGGATTGACAGTAATATCTCCGTTCACATATTCAACGTTATAGTCATTCAGATACAAGTCATGAGACATGGACACCGCGCCCTTGTAGGCTGCCACATGCCCGTTATCATAACGAACATTCGCATGGGTATCCATAACTGCCGCATCATTTATAAAGGATGTCGGCGTCATCATATTGGCTCTGGCCGAAGAGTCTTCATAAACCGACGCCAGATTTCCCGTACCATGTTCCTGTATTATGTACATCCGGTTCCAATACTGCATTTCCATAAATCTTGGTCCTGGAATCAGCAGTATAGGTGGCCGTTGCCGGTGTTACCCTGTAAGTCAGAGTACCTCTGGAAATTACATAGTTTGGTGTCTTATCCAACGAATAATCATCTCTATGTGCAGTCAGTTCATCATTCATAACCTGATTATAAGAAACCGATTGCACAGCTCCCGTGCTGTCACGTTTAACGTGCGTATCCAGGCCTTTATCCAGCCCTGCAGCAACAGCAGCCGAATACGCCAGATGGTTCAGAGCTTCCTGATTAACCACATCGCCTATAGTATCTCCATTGCTGAGCACGGGATTCTTACACTCTTTTTTCATGCATTACCAAAAAAAAAGTTCTTTCAATCCAGTGAATTGAAAGAGCTTTTTAATGAATGGGTTGTTGTTACCCATTTTAGCTTCTACTGATTCCAAAAAGCTGTGCAGCATTATATCCAGTAGTCTCTATGACCTCGCTTACCGGCATCTGTTTCAGCTTTGCCAGAGCCTGAGCCACATACCACACATTTTCCGGAACATTGAGTTCCCCATGTTTTTCAAAAGGTGCCTGATAAGGGCTGTCTGTTTCAATAAGTATCCTGTCCAGCGGGAGAGTGGATGCTACCTGCCGGATCCGACGGCTTCCAGGATACGTAATCGACCCGCCAAAAGAGATATAAAAGCCTGTATTTATCAGTGCTTTCGCTGTTTCCAGACTTCCACTGTAACCATGTATAACTCCGGAAACAACTCCATGTGCCTGCTTTTGTAAAAGAGAAAGTATTTCCCCATGGGCTTTTCTGTCATGAATAATCAATGGCAGATGTAATTCCCCTGCCGCCTGTATATGCCTGGAAAACCAGTACTTCTGCAATTCCCGATCACAGTTCTTACTGAAAAAATCCAGTCCGGTCTCTCCCAGCGCCACCACTTTAGGTGAATGGTGTGCCAGAGAGAGAATCTGTTTCCAGTCTTCCCTGGAAACATGTTCCGTATGAAGGGGATGAATCCCCACCGCTGCGAAAATACGGCTTTCCCCTGATGCAATCTGCACCGACTGTTCTGATGTTTTTCTGTCTTCTGACGGGCAGATAATAAATCCTACCCGGCCAAGAGCTGAAGAAATCACATTCTCTGTCCGTCCTGCATACATCGCATCATACAGATGAGCATGAGAATCAACGGGAAGCATTACTTAACCCGGCTTCCTGCCGGCATATCTACGGTTGGTACAACCAGTTTGCCATCCAGTGAAGCAGCGAGAATCATCCCCTGGGATTCAATCCCCATCAGTTTGGCCGGCTTAAGGTTGGCCACAAAAATCACCTGTTTGCCAATCAGTTCTTCCGGTTTATAATGTTCTGCGATACCGCTGACCACTGTTCTTTCCTCATTTCCAAGAGAAACCGTCATCTTGATCAGCTTTCTGGACTTCTTTACCTTTTCTGCCGTAAGAATCTTAGCCACACGAAGGTCAATCTTACCAAAATCATCAAAGGTAATTTCCGGCTTAACCGGTTCAATGGCTGGATTAACTTCAGGTGCCTTAGCTGCTTCTTCTTCCTTTATCTTAGCTTCAATAGCTGCTGCCTTCTTCGCTTCTTCTTCCAGGTCAATGCGCGGATAAATCGGCGCTTCCTTATGAACTATGGTACCGTCTGGAATTCCTCCCCAGGTAAGGTCAGCATAGCCGGCATCAGCAAATCCGGTGAGACCCAGCTGGTTCCAGATTTTTTCAGCACCGATTGGAATTACAGGTTCTGCCATGAGGGCAACAAAACGCAGACCTTCACAGATATGATAAAGTACCGCCTGAAGTGCCGGGGCCTTAGCTTCATCCTTAGCAAGAATCCATGGTTCTGTCACATCGATGAACTTATTGAGGGAGCGGATATAAGCCCAGACTGCGCGGAGAGCATCGTTGATTTTCCAGTTGGTCATTCCTTCCTTGAATGCTTTAAGGGTATCTTCTGCTCCCTTTTCCACTTCACGGCATGCGGCATCCACCTTATCATCTACAGAAGCATCTCCCTTGTTTAGTACTCCATCTTCATACTTTTCAACCATGGAAAGGGTACGGTAGAGCAGATTGCCAAGATCGTTGGACAAATCGGAATTAATGCGGTTGATAAGCCTTTCTCTGCTGAAATTACCATCCTGTCCCAACTGGATATCATTAAGCAGATAATAACGAATGGCATCCGATCCAAATTCGCGGAGAAGTGGAATTGGATCGATGACATTACCTCTGGACTTGGACATCTTTTCCCCATCCACAATCAGCCAGCCATGGCCATATACCATTTTTGGCAGTTCAATATCAAGGCTCATAAGCATAATCGGCCAGATGATGGTATGGAAACGGACAATTTCCTTCCCTACCAGATGTACATCTGCCGGCCAGAATTTTTCAAACTTTTCCTTATCATCCATAATACCGGCTGCCGTAAGGTAATTAACCAGTGCATCGAACCATACATAGACTACATGCTTGGGATCAAATGGCACAGGAATCCCCCAGGTGAAGCTGGTTCTGGATACACACAGATCGTCCAGTCCGCTCTTTACAAACTGAATCATTTCATTACGGCGACTTTCCGGCTGAATGAATCCTGGATTTTCTTCTATAAACTTAAGCCAGCGATCCGCATATTTAGACATCTTGAAGAAATAGGCTTCTTCACTGACTCTCTGCAGCGGACGTCCGCAATCCGGGCAAACATGTTCTTCCGTCAGTTTATTTTCCGGCCAGAACGTTTCATCAGGAATACAGTACCAGCCTTCATACTTGCCAAGATAAATGTCTCCTTTATCATAAGCACGCTGGAACAACGCCTGAACGACCTTCTTATGACGTTCTTCGGTGGTACGGATAAAGTCATCGTTGGATATATTCAGTTCCTTCCACAGCTCCTTGAACATGGAGACAATACGGGTTGTGTATTCAAGAGGAGTAACTCCTTCTGCTTCTGCCTTCTGCTCAATCTTCTGGCCATGTTCATCCGAACCAGTCAGAAAGAACACTTCATCTCCATCCAGTCTGTGAAAACGGGCTTCGCTGTCCGCGATAGTGGTGCAATAAGTATGACCGATATGGAGTTTGGCACTCGGGTAATAAATAGGGGTAGTAATATAATATTTTCCTTTTTGAGACATGAAAATTCCTCCTGCTTAATTACATATTGTCATTATTATACCACGCATATACAGACAAAATATATTCATAAAACTCTCTTTATGATAGAAATTCCTTAAAAATCCGGGGGGATATCTGACAATACCATCTGTCTGATATCCTTCCATTCCCAAACACATACTCTGCCGGTCCTTGCCTTGCTTCTTTCATCGCACATCCCTTCCCATAAACGGTGAATATCTGCTTATTTACAGAGAAAGAAAACCATGAACAGATCGCGCTTTAATCTGTTCATGGTTTAACATATTATGAATTTAATCTTTTAATGTTAAAAGATACTGATAAATTTCCCGGCGTGAAAGGTTATATTCTCTGGAAGTCTGTCTGGCCGCTTCTTTCAGAGGCATGTCTTCTGCCAGTTCCTGTGCACGCTTTCTCCAGTCTGATTCCTCTGACCGTTCCTGCTGAGCTTCCTCTTCTGATTTCCCTGCCACCAGAACGACATATTCTCCTCTGGCCGGTTCAGTCTCCAGTTCCTGTAATAATTCATCCAGTGTTCCCCGGGTAAATGTCTCGAACTTCTTTGTCAGTTCCCTTGCCAGTACGGCTTTGCGATTTCCCAGATGTTTACGAAGGTATTTCAGTGTAGCCTTCAGACGATGAGGCGCCTCGTAAAAAATCAGGGTCATAAACAGAGGCTCTACCTGGTCAATCAGCTTATCTGCCTTAGCTGTGGTCTTAGGCAGAAAACCGATAAATGTGAACTGACGTGCATCCAGTCCGGAAGCCACAAGTGCCGTAAGCGCCGCATTCGGCCCCGGCAGCGGAACTACCGGAACATCTTCTTCCAGAGCCAGTTTTACTAAATCAGCCCCTGGATCGGAAATAACCGGCATACCTGCATCAGAAAGTTGGGCCAGGGACATACCTTCTTTCATCTTTTCAACAAGCTTTGGCCCCGCTTCATGTTTATTGTGTTCATGATATGCCACCATAGGCGTATGAATATCCAGATGATTGAGCAGAATCCGAGTATGTCTTGTATCTTCTGCTGCAATGCAATCCACTTCCTTTAATACGGATATTGCCCGTTCCGTCATATCGGAAAGATTGCCAATCGGTGTGGGAACCAGATATAACGTTCCCTTTTCTACTTCATTCATTTTGTTTCCCCTTTCCGTAGATAGCCAGGACTTCCTCTGTATAAGAGCCATCCGGATTATGCAGAAACAGTGGTGGATCCACGGTTACTTCCGGATGCCCGCCATAGCGCCATTCCAGCAGGGCCCGGGAAGCTGTATGTCCGGGTCTGGCGTGTACCAGACGCAGCCGTTTGACTTCCATATGATACTCGCGACCAATCGCAATCAGATCCCCAAGCCGGTCAGCCCGGTGTACCATCGTAAGCCGTCCCCCATACGCCAGCAGATACTGGGCTGCCTGGAATACATCCCGCAGGGATGCTCCCAGTTCATGACAGGCCAGTGCCTTCCCAGGTTCACTGTTCGTATTTCCGGTACCTACTTCCCGATATGGCGGATTGACCACCACGGACTGGAAATAGCCTGACGGAAACAGGACATTTGCCTTTGTGTAATCACAGTGAATTACCTGAATATAATCTTCCCTGTGATTCCCTTCCACATTTCTCTTAGCCAGTTCCGCCATAACCGGATTGATTTCCAGCGCTGTAATATGCCTGGCCCCCAGAGCAGACAAAAGCAGGGCTATCACTCCGGTACCCGTTCCCAGATCCACAATCCGGTCTTTAGCCCGTATATTCACATAATGTGCCAGAAGCACCGAGTCCATGGAAAAGCAGAACTGATCTGTCCGCTGGATAATCTTCATTCCGTCGCGTACCAGGTCGTCCAGCCTTTCCCCTTCTCTCAATTGCCATATATCAGTCATCGCTCTTGTCTATCTCTTTCCAGGACAGAATCTGTTCCGGCTGGTCCGGATACTGTACCTTCACCGTATGTTTCTGGTGATTAACATAAACGACCTGTCCTTCGCCTTTATCTGTCATGACTTTCATGCCTACAGAAGGTTCTGGTACCACAATCTTTTTATGGCATCCGCAGCCTTTGCCCTTTATTTCTCCGCATTTATACATACCATCTTCATACCGGAGACAGCACATCAGCCGTCCGCATACCCCGGATATTTTGGATGGATTGAGAGACAATCCCTGCGTCTTGGCCATTTTAATGGATACCGGCGCAAATTCTCCCAGGAATGAGGCGCAGCATAAGGTTCGCCCACAGGGACCGATGCCGGAGATCTGCTTAGCTTCATCTCTTACGCCAACCTGCCGCATTTCAATACGGGTATGGAACACAGCGGCCAGTTCCTTTACCAGTTCCCTGAAGTCCACGCGCCCTTCCGCCGTGAAAAAGAACACAATCTTATTGCGGTCAAACGTGTATTCCACACGGAGAAGCTTCATTTTGCATTTTAATTTTTTTATCTTGTCCAGACAAATCTGAAATGCTTCCTTTTCTCTTTCCCGGTTCCTTTCTACCTGTACCAGATCCCGAGCCGTAGCCTTTCTGAGGATAGGACGCAGTTCGCCGGGATCCCCGGGGATTTCCGGATGCTTCGGGAAAATAACAACCCGTCCATATTCCATCCCTCTTGAGGTTTCCACAATGACGCCATCATCTATATTAACTTCCATATTTTCGGAAGAGAAATAATATATCTTGCCCGCCTTCTTAAAACGGACTCCAGCTATCTTATTCACAGGTGCACCCCTTTCCTTATCCATACCATATTAACTGCCAGCATATTGATGACATCTCTCACAGAAATACTGTGCCTGAGCGCCTTTTCTGCCTTCTCCAGTATCTTCACGGCGGCTTGTGCCTTTCCATCCGCCCAGCTGGGCGCGAATTCTCGTTCTTCCTGAGTAATCAGGGAAAACATATCCGCTTCATCTGCTACTTCATTGAGCAACATAAGGTTCCTTCCTATAGCGATGCACCAGCTGAGATTTCTGAGCAGTTCCTTCCGGTTCGTTTTCGGACTGATTCCAGCCAGCCTGGTAAGCGGCATGGAATCAAAAGTCACAATTTTCCAGAAATGCTTCGCCCAGTCATAAGCGCTCTTTCCGCCGGCCCCATAAAAGTTCAGAGCGGCTCCTGGATTTCCGGCACACAGCCTATATGCTTTTTCAATGTCCTCCGGAATCTTCAGACCAGAAAACTCTTCTCTCCGCGCAATCACAAAATTCTGAAAACCGTCTCTGTCCAACGGCATAAACCGGAACAGCTCCGCCCGGGAAACCACCGTAGGCAGCATACGTTCCAGATTATGAGAAATCAGAATAAAGAAAAGATTTTCCTTCGGTTCCTCCAGCGTTTTCAACCACGCGTTAGCAATAGGCGCCCCCATGGTCTGCGCTTCATCAATAATGCATACATGAGGACTGTCATCAAAATGCTGTATATAATCACCCAGCTCCACGAATTGACCAATTTGCAGAACATCGGTAAATGGTTTCATATAAAAAACATGTGCATCCAGCATGTATAGAAGTGATTTTTTCTCATCATCCAGCCAGTCCGGCGCATTGTTTTCATTCCAGACCTTATCCGGACTGATGTGGGTAAGCGCAGCCGCCAGATCCAGGGCTGCTGTGGTCTTCCCCAATCCTTCTTCCCCGTAAAAGATGCTCGTACTGGCCATCCGGTGGTTTTCAATGGCTTTGACCCAGGACTGTTTCACTCGTTCCTGCCCAAAGACATGCGGAAAGATAGAATTCACACTTACACCTCCATTTACACTGCTACTATCCTATAGTTTAACACAAAACATAAAGGGAACCTATTAGTTAATCCATTAATTCACACTCTGGATATGCTGTATATACAGGAATTATCCCACAATAAAAACCACCTGAGAGGCTGGCCTCTTTTCTAATTTCAGTAAAGAGGAACTCTGTCATCTCAGATGGTTCTTTTTGTAGAAGCGGGGAAACTAAACTACCCTGACCTCATCAGATTTTCAATGTGTTGACGATGGAATTGACATCTTCCACCTGATTGGCTTCGCACCACTTACGTAATTCACCGGTAATGCTGGGAATAGCGTTGGGAGAAGCCAGGGTGGCTGTCCCGACCTGAACGGTATCCGCACCAGCAATCATGAATTCAGCGGCATCGGTACCTGTCATAATGCCTCCCATTCCGCAAATCGGGATGTGAACGGCTTTTCTTACCTGCCATACCATGCGAAGAGCTACCGGTTTAATAGCCGGGCCGGACAGTCCGCCAGTGACATTGCCCAGTACCGGGCGTCGGGTTCTCGCGTCAATGGCCATACCCATAAGTGTGTTAATCAGGGAGATGGCATCCGCTCCCGCTTCTTCCACCGCTCTGGCCACTGCCGTAATGTCAGTGACATTCGGAGAAAGCTTAACGATGACCGGCAGAGTGGTGTTGCGTTTTACTTCTGCTGTAACCTGAGCTGCCACTTTGGGGTCAGTACCAAAGGCCATGCCGCCATTGGTAACGTTTGGACAGGAAATGTTGACTTCCAGTGCGCTGACGCCCGGAACGGTAAGAGCCTTCGCAGTCTTTCCGTATTCTTCCACATTTCTGCCGACCATGTTGGCAATAATCGGTACATCATACGACTTCAGCCTCGGTAAATAGTAGGATAAGAACTTTTCTACCCCAGGGTTTTCCAGTCCGATGCAGTTCAAAACACCGGATGCGGTTTCCGCAATACGGACCCCTTTGTTCCCTGTCCAGGGAGTAAGACCAAGTCCTTTTACAGAAATAGCCCCTACCTGATTCAGGTCCATATAATCCTTGTATTCTATGCCATAGCCAAAAGTACCTGATGCGGCAATAATTGGAGATTTCATCTTAATTCCGCAGAACTCAACGGTCATATTCATAAAACCACCTCCGCTGCATCAAATACCGGGCCATCGCTGCATACCTTATAATGGCCGCCTGCCTTTCTGTCACATACACAGGCCATACAGGTACCTGTGCCGCAACCCATCCGGCGTTCCAGGGATACTTCACACGGAACCCCGTATTCACCGGCAATTTCTGCGGTCTTCTTCATCATGATTCCCGGTCCACATACAGCTACCTGACGGACAGTGCCCTGTTTCATCACATCCGGAAGGACGGATACGGTGAACCCTTTGATGCCATAGGAGCCATCATCAGTTGTAACAATGAGCTGCTTCAGTGTTTTCGGGAATAAATCTTTCCAGAAGACTTCGTCCTTGTAGCGTCCGCCGATGACTACCGTCATCTGACCTGGTTTTGCCCGTCTTGCAGTAAACAGAATCGGTGCAATACCTACACCACCGCCTACGCCGAGAATTTCTCCTTCTTCCGGAATGGTAAAGGAAGTTCCCAGTGGTCCGAGGCAGTCAATGGTATCGCCTTCCTTCATTTCGGACATAAGCTGTGTACCACTCCCTACTACGCGGTAAAGGATTTCTACCAGTCCCTTGCCCGGTGCCGTACCGGCAATGGAAATCGGACGACGAAGCAGTCTGCTGTTGTCATTAATCTTTACATGTATAAACTGACCTGGTTTTGCCTTTTTGGCGGTCAGTGGAAGAGAAATCACCATGCGCCAGATATCCGGACCCATCTTTTCATGGCGGATGATGATTCCTTTTTCAACCATTCCTGTCATAACCTGTTACTCCTTTACATATTCCTGAATAGATTCCACATGATGGCTTGCTTCGGTATCGTCTTCAGCCATGACACGGAGAACTTCCTTAGCTGTATCCAGTGAAGTAAGGCACGGGATAGCCAGTTCTACTGCGATTCTTCTGAGATCATAGCCTTCCTGTTCAATCTGGCTGCCGTAGGAAATGGTATTGAGTACCATGTCTACCTTCCCGGACTTCAGATACTTTTCACAGTTTTCGCCCTTTTCATGAATCTTCTTAATAATTTCAACCGGAATGCCCAGGCTCTTGAAATAGCTTCCTGTACCGGAAGTGCAGACCAGCTTGTATCCCAGTTTTACAAATCCGCGAGCCAGGTTAGCGGTTTCCTTCTTATCTCTGTCGCTTACCGTGATGAGGATGCTGCCGCCTGCAGGAATCATAAGGTTAGCCGCAATGACTGCCTTATAGAGGGCTTCCTCATAGGTATGTCCAATACCCATAACTTCGCCAGTGGACTTCATTTCCGGTCCCAGCTTGATTTCTACCAGCCCCAGCTTGGAGAAAGAGAAAACAGGTGCCTTAATAGCTACATAATCCTTTGGTGGAACCAGTCCAAGTGGAAGTCCGGTATCTTTCAGCGATTCACCCAGTGCTATTCTTGTTGCATATTCCACCATATTGATACCGGTAATCTTACTCATGAATGGAACTGTACGACTGGCTCTTGGGTTGACTTCAATTACATACACACGGTCATTCACAACAATGAACTGAATGTTGACCAGCCCCTTTACGGACATGGCAATCGCAATCTTCTTCGTGTAATCAGCCAGAGTATCGATAATCTCCTGGCTCAGATGCTGCGGAGGATATACGGCGAAGGAGTCCCCGGAATGAACGCCGGAACGTTCAATCTGTTCCATAATTCCCGGAATGCATACATCAATACCATCGGAAATAGCATCAATTTCCACTTCACGGCCAACCATGTACTGGTCAATCAGTACCGGATGTTCATGAGAAGCAACAACGGCTTCCTTCAGGTAGGTTCTGAGTTCGTGTTCATCATATACAATCTGCATTGCACGACCGCCAAGTACATAGCTTGGACGAACGATAAGCGGATAATCCAGATCCTGTGTCTTTTCAATGGCTTCGGCTTCACTTTCCACCAGACAGCCTTTAGGTCTGGCAATGCCCAGCTGTCCCATGAGCGTATCAAAACGTTCTCTGTCTTCTGCCATATCGATACTTTCATTAGAAGATCCGATAATGCGTATTCCTCTCTTGGCCATAGGAGTAGCCAGATTGATAGCTGTCTGACCGCCAAACTGACAGATAACCCCTTCCGGCTTTTCCTTTTCAATGACTTCCATGACATCATCCACGGTAAGTGGTTCGAAGTACAGAGCATCCGATGTATCAAAATCAGTGGATACCGTTTCCGGGTTATTGTTGATGACAATAGCCTTATGACCAGCCTTGCGGAGTGCCCAGGATGCGTGTACTGAGCAGTAATCGAATTCAATCCCCTGGCCGATACGGATTGGGCCGGAACCAAATACGACAACGGACTTATTGCCCTGCGGCTGTACTTCATCTTCACTGCCATAGGTGGAATAGTAGTATGGTGTCTTCGCTTCAAATTCAGCGGCGCAGGTATCCACCATCTTAAAGTCCGGATGAAAGTTCAGCTTCTTTTTCATGGCTCTGACCGCTTTGATGGTAGTATCGCTCAGCTTGGCAATAACTTTGTCCGGAATTTGAATTTTCTTTGCTGCCACCAGAGTTTCTTCCGTCAGACCTTCTTTAATCAGACGCTTTTCCATATGGATGATATTCTGAATCTTATACAGGAAGAACAGATCGATTCGGGTAATGCGATTAATTTCTTCCGGTTCAATTCCACGGCGAAGCGCTTCTGCAACCACAAATATACGTTCATTATCTGTTCTATGCAGGAGGCAGCGGATATCATACAGCGACTGGCTGTCCAGTTTAGCCAGATGCAGATAGCCTTCTCCTACTTCCAGAGAACGTATAGCTTTGAGAAGAGATCCTTCCAATGTACGGTCAAGTGCCATGACTTCACCAGTAGCCTTCATCTGGGTACCAATCTGGCGATCTGCCAGAGTGAACTTTTCAAATGGCCATCTTGGGAATTTGCATACTACATAGTCGATAGATGGTTCAAAGCAGGCCTTGGTATCTCCGGTTACTGCATTTGTGATTTCATCCAGGGTCATTCCCAGAGCCACCTTGGCCGCTACCTTGGCAATCGGATAGCCGGTAGCCTTGGATGCCAGTGCAGAAGAACGGCTTACACGCGGATTTACTTCAATGACATAGTACTGATTGGAACGGGTGTCCAGCGCGTACTGTACGTTACATCCACCTTCAATGCCCAGGTAGCGGATAATGTTGATAGATGCGGTACGAAGCATCTGGAACTGTCCATCGGTCAGCGTCTGAGTCGGTGCCACTACGATGGAATCGCCGGTATGAACGCCTACTGGGTCGATATTTTCCATGCTGCAGACGATGATGCAGTTATCTGCGCTGTCGCGCATAACTTCATATTCAACTTCCTTCCAGCCGGCTACGCTTCGTTCAACCAGAATCTGGTTAATCGGAGACAGTTTCAACCCGCGGTTGGCGATTTCTTCCATTTCATAACGGTCATGGGCAATGCCGCCGCCGGTTCCCCCAAGGGTGAAGGCCGGGCGGATAATTACCGGATAGCCAATGCTGTCGGCAAACCTGACAGCTGGTTCCAGCTCTTCAAAAATTTCACTTTCCGGAACCGGCTGATGGATTTTTTCCATGGCTTCCTTGAACAGTTCTCTGTCTTCTGCATGCTTGATTGCGTGAAGAGAGGAACCCAGCAGCTTTACGCCGTACTTTTCCAGTACACCGGCTTCTGCCAGCTGAACCGCCATGTTAAGACCTACCTGACCGCCCAGGGTGGCCAGCAGTGCATCCGGTCTTTCCTTCTTAATAACTTCGGTTACGAACTGCAGAGTGATTGGTTCGATATACACAGCGTCGGCAATATCTGAATCGGTCATAATCGTGGATGGATTGCTGTTTACCAGAACAACCTGCATGCCTTCTTCCCGGAGGGAACGGCATGCCTGAGTACCAGCATAGTCGAATTCAGCAGCCTGGCCGATTACGATTGGGCCAGATCCAATGACCAGTACCTTTTTTACATCCGTTCTTTTCATTTCCTGTTCTCCTCCATCATCTGTGCAAATTCCTTAAACAAATAGAAATTATCTGTCGGTCCCGGTGCGGCTTCCGGATGATACTGTACAGCCTGAATTGGCAGGGTCTTATGACGGATACCTTCAATGGTTCCATCATTTACGCTGCGCAGTATAACTTCCATACATTCCGGCAAGTCCTCATCAGATACGGCATAGCCATGGTTCTGGCTGGTGATGTATACGCGGCCTGTACGCAAATCTTTGACCGGATGGTTGGCTCCTCGATGTCCAAAAGGAAGCTTAAAGGTCTTAGCTCCCAGAGCTATGGAAATCAGCTGCAGACCCATGCAGATACCGAAAATCGGCTTCTTGCCGATAAGTTTTCTGACTGTTTCCACGATTTCCGGCACATCCTGCGGATTCCCTGGTCCAGGGCTCATGAAAATGCCATCTGGATTGATGGACAGGAGTTCTTCTGCCGGTGTGAAAGCGGGAAATACATGTACAGTGCAGTCATTAGCTGCCAGACTCTTCAGAATATTCTTTTTCAGTCCGCAGTCCACCAGCGCCACCTTATACTTGCCGTCACCATATACATAAGGATAAGGAGTAGTTACTCTGGAAATCTGATTGTGATGCATGGACTGACCAAGCAGTTCCCTGATTTCATCTTCCGTTCTGTCAGCTCTTACGATAATCCCCTTCATAACCCCGTGTTTTCTCAGTTCGCGGGTTACCGCACGGGTATCCACATTATAGAGGCAGGGTACATGATATCTTTCAATGAATTCAGTAATGGTTCCCTTGCACTCCCAGTTGCTCGGGTGTGCGGCAATCTGGTCCACTACATATCCAGCAGCTGCCGGTTTGGCTGTCTGCATAAATTCATCATTAGCACCATAGTTGCCAATCAGTGGATAGGTCAGTGTCAGAATCTGCCCTTCATACGAAGGATCTGTAAAACATTCCTGATAACCTGTCATCCCTGTATTGAAAACCAGTTCACCAAAGCCTTCTACATTTCCTAAAAGAGTACCTTTGAAACGGGCTCCGTTGGCGAGTACTAATAAGCCGTTCATTTCAATACCTTCCCTTCCTTCATAACCACTTGTCCATCAACTAAAGTAAGTACTGCCTTTCCTTTCAGCGTAATACCTTCATAAGGAGTAAACAGTGTCTTTGTATATAAATCCTTTCCATGAACTGTCCATTCATAGTCCGGATTAATAACCGTAATATCCGCCGGTTTTCCAGCGTTCAGTATGCCACCTTCCACTCTCAGAAGTCTGGCCGGATTTGTACTCATCAGTTCCACAATCCGGTCAATGGACAGACGGTGGGTGTGATAAAACATGGTGAGGACAGAACCCAGAGACGTTTCCAGCCCTGCGATGCCATTCGGCGCGCAGCAGAAAGGCACATCCTTTTCCTCATTGGCATGCGGCGCGTGGTCTGTAATAATCGCATCAATTGTTCCGTCCAGCACGCCTTCAAGCAGTGCCTGTCTGTCTTTTTCCGCGCGGATAGGCGGTGCCATTTTATAAACCGGTTCGTAGCCCTTCAGATAGTCATCCGTGAAATAGAGGTGCTGCGCAGTTACTTCTGTAGTCACACGACTTCCTCTCTTTTTAGCCTGACGGATAAGTTCCACCGCACGGGCAGAGCTTACATGGGCTACATGAAGATGGCATCCGGTAAGTTCGGAGAGAATAATATCCCTGGCTACCGCGATATCTTCCCCTGCCGCCGGCCGGCCGGTAACACCCATGCAGTACGAATTGGTACCTTCATTCATAAATCCCTGACGGCACATGGTCATATCTTCTGCATGGTCAATAATCATCTTATCGAGCATATCGGCATATTCCATAGCGCGACGCATAAAGTCTGCACTCTCCACATACCGTCCATCATCCGAGAATGCTACAGCGCCTGCTTTAGCCATGCCACCCATGCCGGAAAGCTGTTTCCCTTCCAGTCCTTTGGAAATCGCGCCGATAATGCTTACCTTGACTACCCCGGATTCTTCCACCCGTTTCTGAACGGATCTCAGTACGGTAGCGGAATCAATTACCGGGCTGGTATTGGCCATAGTGGCTACACGGGTTCCCCCGCCAGCGGCAGCGGCCTGGGTCCCTGTGTGAATATCTTCTTTTCCTGTCTGTCCCGGTTCGCGGAGATGTACGTGCATATCAATCAGCCCCGGAGTGACAAAACATCCGGTGGCATCATACACTTCAGCTCCCTGCTCATCCGCATGGCCGCCCAGGGAAACAATCTTCCCGTTTTCGACTACCACATCCCCCTGTTCATGCTGTCCTCTTGCCGGATTTACGATGGTTCCGTTTTTAATTATGAACTTCAATGTCTTTTCCCTCCGTAAGAATCAAATACAGCATCGCCATACGAATTGCTACCCCGTTTCTGACTTCTTCCTGAATCCAGGAGCGTTCATCATAGGCTAAATCTTCTGAAATTTCTACGCCGCGGTTCATCGGCCCCGGATGCATGACAATAGCTCCCGGTTTTGCCAGGGCCAGGCGTCTGCGGTTCAATCCAAACAGGCTGGAATATTCTGAAAGGGACGGGATAAATCCGCCAGCTGCCCTTTCCAGCTGTATACGGAGTACATTAATGGCATCTGCGCCATCCAGCGCTTCTTCCATAGAATCATCCACAGTGCATCCCAGAGCTTCCAGTTCCTTTGGCACGAGCGTCCTCGGCCCGTACAGGTGGACATCCGCCCCCATTTTGGCAAAGCCGATAATATCGCTCCGGGCTACCCGGGAGTGCAGAATATCACCTAAGATGACATATTTCATTCCTTTCAGTGAAATTCCTGCTTCCCTTACGGTAAACATATCCAGCAGTCCCTGAGATGGATGCGCGTGCGCGCCATCGCCCGCATTGATTACCGGAGGGATTGCCACCCGTGGACTCCCTGCCCTGGATACAAAAACAGCAGCCCCTTCTGACGAATCGCGAATGACTAACGCGTCAACTCCCATAGCGGATAAAGTCAACGCTGTGTCTCTTACGCTCTCACCCTTCGTCATAGAGCTGCCTGATTTGGAAATATTAACAACATCAGCACCTAAATACTTAGCTGCCAATTCAAAAGAACTTCTTGTTCTGGTGGATGCTTCAAAAAATAATGTAGCAATAGATTTACCTCTCAAAACATCAAGTTTCTTGTTTTGAGAAATAACAATGTTCTTCATCTGTGCCGCCACTTGAAGAATTCGTTCAATCTCTGCGGAACTGAGTCCTTCCAAGGATACTATAGATCTGCCTTTCAATGACACGTTATGGTCCCTCCCTGCCACATTACACCATAGGATATCTGAATATTGATATAAATAGAGATTTCAACCATTTTAAAACATACCTTTGCTTTTTTCAAGTTAGAATCAGGCAAAGATACATTCTTTTTACTTCTGGATTTCCACCCGGTCTTTCGCGGATACTTCATGTCTGTCCGCGCGGTTAACCGCTTCCGTAATAGCGCGTTTAAACGACTCCGGAATTTCATTGATTCCCATCTGAAGTCCGAGTGCCCGACCTATGATAACACCTTTATTTCCATAAAGCCAGGCAAAATAATAAAAGGTAAGTGCCTTCTCCGATCTTATGGATATATTTTCCAGTTTTCTCGGGGCAAATTCCGATTTGGGAATCTGAAGCTTCTGGCAGGCCTTCTTAATAAGAGCCTGCGGCACATAGGTGGAATCCGGCGCAACCGTTTTTACTACATTCAGAAGGAGGTGCGACTTTCTCTGTGTTACACAGGATTTCACAACATCCATTTCGTAGCAGATATTATCGGTGTAAAACACATGAGACTGTCCATGTTCTGCCATAACATCCCTGTCGTACAGGCATACCGTAGGAATATGGAATTCACGGAGCAGGCGGCTTATTTTGGATATGGAACTTTCTCCGCGGGCATTAATCAGGCAGATTCCATGGTAGTCAAAATGTATCCCCATGGTAATGGCAAAATATGGGAATGAACCATATTCTGTTTCCCCTTCCACAATGAGAGCACAACGGGCATACATGGCCTCTTTTACTTCAGGGAAATGCATAATCAGGTGTTTTTCAATTTCCTTATCGAATTTAAAGGACGCTCCGCATGCCGCACTGACTCCTGCCATCCGGTTTCGATACAGCCGGATAATGCAGCGATAATCATCCACCAACGCATCCGTAGAATGAGTAACAATGAAAAGCTGACCATCAATTCCATCCACGTCAAGCACTGCCTTTATCAGTTCGCAGAACAGAGATTCCCGATTAGATAAAATAGAATGAAGGAAACTGATCATCGCCCTTTGCAGATAAGGATGCAGCTGTATTTCCGGATCATCTATGCTCACTGCAATAGGCAAATATTTCTTGCCATCCCGTCCGGTAATTATCAAATCCTGAAAAGGAATAGACCGGCTTTCTTTCTTCCTGATCATCTCACTGAGCAAATGCCCGCCAACCGCCATCATCAGCTGGGTAACAGAGCTCTCCTCTTCCTGCGGTGTAAAATAGATGGTATTGATAATCAGCAATGCGGCTGCACGCGGGTCTTCCGGCAATTTCAGATCTATTCCCTTTTTATGAAAATAATCTTCGGCTCTTGCATAATTATCTTTATTCCCAGACAATATCAGGGAAAACGCATCATGAAGGCGCTTAAATTCCTGATCTGATACAATGTTACGAGGAACCGCTTCTAGAGAAAGATTAATGTAAAACATGCTTCGCACATATTCCAACGGAAGCTGATTGCCCGTCTTCAGATCATATAACCGGGGAACTACTTCCGTTACCTTCTGTTCCAGAGAAATTTTAAGTTTTTCTCCCGATGACATATCCGCCATAGATAATTCAATAGCCACGCGGATTGGCAAATCTGGATCCTTAAAATCGCTTTCCACAAATCCCAATCCCTGAGTAACCGTCTTTAGCAAAGCCAGAAAATTAGTCTTACCGATATTATTGTCTCCTACAATAAAGTTCATGCTGTCATCAAATGTAAGAGTTATCATATGGAATGTACGATAATTTTCTATTTTCATAAAGGATATATACATAGGTACTCCTTTCAGAGTGTCATGTCTTACTATATTTATACTTATATTTATATTATAGGTGTTGTCAGAATGTATTGCCAGTGTAAACAACAGCCGACACAATTAGTCACAACGGTTTTATTTGTTCCGGGCTCAAATGCCAATTCATATGCTCATACCAATTTGTACATCAAAAAGAGGACTATGATGCTTTATTTTGCATCACAATCCTCTGGAAATATATCTCAGATAAATTATTTCAGGTAAGGATCTTCATCCGTATTCCGATTATTTAAAATAGAGTCCAGTGTCTTCATCGGGCACTTTGGTCCGCACATAGTACAGGTCTGCTCCTCTTCCGGCTGGCTGCTTTCCCGGTAAGCCTTTGCCTTTTCCGGGTCAATGGCCAGAGGTATCATCCGCTTGAAATCCACTCTTCTTCTGGCCCAGCTCATCTCCTCATCCCACTGTGTGGCTCCCGGAACCTTTTTAACGATATCCGCCGCATGGCAGGCTATTTTGGAAGCTACGATACCTTCATGAACATCCTGAATATCAGGAAGCCTCAGATGTTCTGCCGGGGTAACATAGCACAGGAAATCCGCTCCGCAGGCTGCGGAAAGTGTACCCCCGATAGCTGCCGTAATATGATCATAGCCAGGCGCCACATCAGTGACAATCGGTCCCAGTACATACAGCGGGGCACCATGACACAGCTTTTTCGCTACTTCCACATTCATCCGTATATCATTGAGCGGCATATGTCCCGGGCCTTCCACCATAACCTGTACTCCGGCCTTACGCGCGCGCACAACCAGTTCCCCCAGCGTAATCAGTTCAGCAATCTGAATGGCATCGGTTGAATCATGACCGCATCCGCTTCGGCAGGCATCCCCTAAGGATATGGTTACATCATAGGTGCGACAGATATCGAGGAGCCTGTCGTACTGTTCATAGAAAGGATTTTCCTTCCCTTTAATCATCATCCAAGCAAACAGAATGGAGCCGCCACGGGATACCAGGTTGGTAATACGTTTATTCCGCATAACATGACCGGCCACTTCCCGGTTGATCCCCGCATGAATGGTCATAAAATCAACACCGTCTTTTGCGTGCTGTTCCACTACCTGGAACAGGTCATCCGCTGTCATATCTTTCAGCGCCTTCCCAAGTGCGCCATCCACATCATACATAGGGACGGTCCCAATAGCCGCCGGGCTGTTTTCAATAAGCCAGTGCCTGAACCCCGCGGTTTTTCCATAGCAGGATAAATCCATAATGGCTTCCGCCTTCATACGCCAGGCCAGTCTGGCCTTTTCCTGTTCTACAGAATAATCATGACAATCTTTGGACACGCCAAGATTGACATTCATTTTAGTACGAAGTCCTTCCCCTATGCCATAAGCATGCAGGGACCGGTGATTTTTATTGGCCGGAATGACGATATGGCCTGCTTCCACGCCTTCTCTTATCTTTTCCGCATCTATATGCTCATCTTCTGCTACCTGGCGCATTTCTTCTGTAACAATGCCCTGTTTGGCCGCTTCGAGCTGTGTCATAATATCTCCTTCTCCGTCTGATAATCAGACAAATAAAAAAGCCTGCACAAAGCAGGCTGACAGCCATCCCATATGGCCATCCCATAGCTTTGCTTCCTTACGTCAGTATGAACTGCTTCAAGTTCGAAGGGTCGGTTTACACCTCTCAGCCTTGCGGCTCCCCCAGCAATCTGCAATAGGTTATTCTGTTTTTCTGTTATTCGTACTTATCGAAATCAACAGTGTTCAGGATTTCCTTAAGCTTCATCAGCTCTTCCTTATTTAAGGTAATCCCCTTAGTCATAGAGCTGTGATCTTCATTCCAGGAACGAATGTCAAATTTCGGTGCATGGTTATTCCAGCTGGTGTAGGTCAGCTGCTTCTTCCAGCCCTTGCTTTCGGACAGGTTCCCGATTTCTTCATGAATTTCTACTTGAATCTGTGCCATTGTATTCACCCCTCTGTTACAGAGAGCCTGTAAATGCTCCCGGTTAATCACGCTCATGGTAGCACAACCATATTATCAAAAGCAAATTTCATTGCAGCTATTCTGCAGAAAAAGGCTGTGGCCGGTATCTTTTTAACCAACGTAAAAAGTGAAAACCTGTTTAACCTCAGGTTTTCCATCAGTAAAACAGGTTCTCGGTTCCCATCCCAGGGATTATTTTACAAAGTTAGTCGCAAACACCGGCTGAATCTGACGTTCTTCCAGAGGTTCTGTCGCATGACCAACAGCCAGTCCGCAGATTGGCACAGCCCCTTCCGGTAATTCCGCCATCTTCTGCCATTCCTTTTCTCCCTTAATTGCATTAACCATACCGAAGATATACACAGCACCAAGGTGCAGATCCGCCGCCTTCAGATGCATATTTTCCATAATGCAGCCTGCATCCTGACCGACAATCTTCTGAATGGCATCCTTTGTGGCGCTCACAAGGATAAAAGCAGGTGCCCCATACAGCGGATTATTATCTTTTCCTGTGACCTTTCTGGCTGTATCCACCATAAGAGCAAGCAACTCTGAACGGGTTATTACCGTCAGATGATATCCCGCAAAATTGTGCATCCCCACCGGCGCACGATAGGCTGCGTTGAGAATTGCCTTCAGCTGTTCTTCACTTACCGGTTCATCCGTATAGGCGCGTACCGCCTAACGAAGAGACAATACCTTTTCAAAATCCATACAGTTCATCCTTTCTACACTTAACCACTATTCTTTTTGTTTCCTTTCAATACATGCTATGATTTTCTTCTTATCCGATACAGGAATATACGTCCCTTCAATAGAAATCTGAGCCATCCCTCCTTCCTGCTGTGTGCCTATATACAAGATTTTCCAGTCATCAGAAAATCCTATTATCTTCTTATAGGAAACCGGCAGATAGGATGGATGAATCCAATACACCCATGCTCCTTTTTCCAGCGGTATCTCCCAGAAGGGAACGGCAACCAGCAGTGCCTTTTCCGTAACCAACATAACCGGCTGATGGACAGCATTAATGCGCCAAAAAGAAAAACCCACAATAATCACCCCGGCAATAATGCCTGCATACCCTTTATCTGCAAAATAAAGAATAGCTGCCACACCAAAGAGTGAATACAGAAGAGAAACTGATACCACAAGGGACCTGGTACGATAGGCAGTATACAGTATATTTCCATATATTTCCTGTTTATAGAAATCCATAGTTACCACCTCATCCCGTGTACGATTCACCTTCGTCTATATTTTATCACAGAACCACCACTCTTATCGTCTGTTTCCCGCTGCCGCTATGTCTTTTCATGAGCATCTCACGCCGGGTATGATAATATAAAGAAATATACAGTAATTCACAGGGAGAATCATATGATTATAGGAATAACCGCAGAGTGGAACCCTTTTCATCTGGGTCACGCTTACATGGTAGAACATTTAAAGAGGGAATATCCGGATGCCCGTCTGCTGGCCGTAATGAGCGGCCCTTTTGTACAGCGCGGTGAGCCTGCACTTTTTGATAAGTGGGCACGCGCTTCCTGGGCTGTACAGGCCGGAGTCGATGCCGTACTCGAACTGCCGGGCACCGCTGCCCTTCAGAGCGCGGATCGTTTTGCCGAATCGGCAGTGCTCCATCTTCATACCCTGCACTGCACGCATATTGCCTTTGGCACAGAATCCGCAACGGTCCAGGAACTGCAGGAAGCGGCCCGATGGGCTGCCAGTGATGAATACCTGTCAGTACTTCACTCCTTTCTGAAACAGAGACTGCCTTACGGACAGGCTATGACCGCCACTATGCGTTCCCGTTTTCCAGCGCTGGCTGAAAAGCTAATACTCCCCAATAACCTGCTGGGCTTCCGCTATGCCTCAGCCATTGTCCGGCACAAGCTTCCCATTCAGATTATTGCCATTCCCAGAAAGGCGGAAGGGACGGTCTCCGCTACCGCCATAAGGGAGCAGCTGCTTTCCGGTCATTTCATGGAGTATCTTCCTGATTTTGTTCAGCAGGAGGTGAAACGCCTGCTGGCTTCCAGGCATTACACAGACTATAAGCGATATGAAGAAGCCTGCCTTCTCCGCAGCCGCTTTCTTTCCCTGAAAGATCTCAGTGACAGCGGTCTGTTTTCCGAAGGTCTGGAACACCGCTGGTTCTCATGCATGAAATCCGGAAATTATGAAAATGCCCTTATGAAGATAAAAAACAGAAGATATCCTTACCGCCGGCTTAAACGCATCGGCGCGGCACTGCTGCTGTCCCAGGGTCAGGGTCCGTCCCCCTACGCATCTATGCATCAGCCGGCCTTTCTCCGCCTGCTGGCCATGAAAAAAGGGGCAGGCTGTTTATTAAAGGATCCTCGGATTCCCATTATTGTCAGTGAAGCCAGAGCCGAGCGGACCTTTTCTCCCGATATACGAACCGCGCTCCTTCAGGAGTGCCTGGCAGAAGATATCTTTTCTTTCTGTCAGGAGGAGGAAGGATTCCGCCAGGCCGGAATGAATTACTACCATTCACCGGTCATTTTATAAGCCAATGTCAGCTTTTTCTTTGTCTGCGCTTTACAATGTGGAAAAATACACGTATTATTAATAAATAGCGCCTTCAGGTGCAAATTATATAAAAAGGTGAAAAATATGAATTTTAATGGAGAACCAGGGATTCTATGGGCCTTTGTGCTCTATCTGGCCGTCATGATTGGAATTGGCCTCTACTATTCCCGCAAACAGAAAAGTTTATCGCAGTATATTCTCGGGGACCGCAGTCTTGGACCGTGGCTCACCTCGTTAAGCGCAGAAGCTTCCGACATGAGCGGATGGATGCTGATGGGACTTCCCGGATACGCTTACCTGCATGGGCTGTCAGCTTTCTGGACCGCGTCCGGATTAATTCTGGGTACCTGGGCCAACTGGGTACTGACCGCTAAACGTCTTCGTACATATACGGAAATTGCAGATAACAGCCTGACCATTCCGGATTACCTGTCCAACCGTTTTAAAGATAAGAAAAATATCCTGCGCTTTATCTGCGCCATCTTCATTATGATATTCTTCATTATCTATACATCGTCCGGATTTGTTGCCGCAGGTAAACTCTTCAATACCATATTTAATATTCCATATACTACCGCATTGCTTATCGGTACATTTGTTGTGGTATTTTATACATTCCTTGGCGGATTTGGTGCAGTAGCTCTTACCGACTTTGTGCAGGGAACGATGATGTTCTTCACTGTGCTTTATGTACCGGTTGCTGCCACCTTTGCTCTGGGTGGCCCCACTCCTACATGGCATGCACTGGCAAAAGAAGGATCTGATTTCTTCTCCCTTCTTCCCCCCTCTTCCTCCGGAATGGCCAATCTGATCCTGTTCCTTTCCTGTGCCGGCTGGGGCCTTGGATATTTTGGCCAGCCGCACATTCTGGTTCGTTTCATGGCCATTGGCAATCCAGATAATCTTAAGAAATCAACTCGAATTGCCATGGTATGGGTAATCATTTCCCTTATGGCTGCCATTGCTATGGGCATTATAGGAAAGGCTTTCCTTACCACACCACTGGAAAATGCAAATGCAGAACGTGTATTTATCATCATGTCACAGCAGCTGTCCACACCATTCTTTACCGGTATTATCTGGTCAGCCATTCTCGCAGCCATCATGAGTACCGCGTCCTCTCAGCTTCTGGTTACCGCGTCCGCAGTAGCCAAGGATCTGTATCAGCCGTTCATCCATAAAGGAGCCTCTCAGAAAGAACTCCTTCTGGTAAGCCGTATTACTGTACTGGTGGTAGCCCTCATCGCTATTTTCCTTGCCTCTGATCCTAACAGCTATATTTTCCAGATTGTATCCTATGCCTGGGCAGGATTCGGCGCCTGCTTCGGCCCGGCCATCTTGTTATCCCTGTACTGGAAACGGATGACCCTCCGCGGTGCCTATGCCGGTGTTCTTGTTGGTGGAATCACCGTGTTAATCTGGAGACAGTTCCAGTGGCTCGGCCTGTACGAACTGGTCCCAGGATTCCTGCTTTCTGCCCTTTCCATCATCGTGGTTAGTCTCCTGGACAAGGCTCCGGATATGGATATTCAGAATAAATTTGATGAAATGGTTTCCCGCTTATAACTTATAACTTATAAATTTAATAAAATCGCCCACGGACAACCATAAACGGGCTATGAGAATGAGCATTCATTTCTCATAGCCCGTTTTCTTTTCCCCCCTGCAGGAGCTGAGATGCCTCCTTCCCCATGGAAATCCCTGACCCACATGTACCACAAGACCGTATTCTCCCATCTGCGGAAAACCGGGAACATGCCTGTTCTAAACCATGTCTGGCAGATGCCAGCCTTCTCAGGAACTGTCTTTCTCATGGCTGAACCCGACCCCTTCTTTGGCCTGCCGTTCATTTGTGATATAATGGAAAGGCATCAGTTTTTTTCATCAGGTGTTTTAATTTCATTTTTCATATCAGGAGAAAACACATGATTTACGAACGCGAAATTTATTTAACAGATCCAGCTGAAAAAGCAAAAGTGGTTGAATTTCTGAACGGCTTTGGCCTTACCTTTACAGGAAATATCGAATACACTATGGGTCTTTTTTCCGATGGTGAACTGGTAGGTACTGGTTCCCTTGGCGGACGGGTTATGCGTGATATCGCTATTAAGGAATCCTTCCAGCACAAGGGACTCACCCACCGTATCATCCGCAATCTGAAATCCGAATCCATGAGACGTGGTATTGTAGGAAATCAGATTTTTACCAAGCCTCAGAATGTTCCGGTATTCGAACATATGGGCTTCAAATGCGTAGCGGTAGCTGAACCGTATGCGGCACTTCTGGAAAGCGGTCAGGATACGCTGGAAGATTATCTGACACGTATCCGTTCCCTCCTTGGCTCCGGCGAAGGCAAGAACCGCGGCGCCATCGTTATGAACTGCAATCCGTTCACCCTGGGACATCGTTCCCTGGTGGAATATGCGCTCAATAACTGCGATGAAGTCATCATTTTTGCGGTACAGGAAGACCGTTCCGTATTCCCGTTTGCTGACCGTTTCACCCTGATTAAGCAGGGCGTTAAGGATATGCGCGGAGTACAGGTAGTAAGCGGCGGTGATTATATTATTTCCAATGCTACTTTCCCAACCTACTTTATCAAGGGTACGGAAGAATTAAGTGCTCAGACTACACTGGATGCCACCATTTTCGCAACCAGAATTGCACCGGCTCTTAATATTTCTGTCCGCTTTGTTGGTGAAGAACCGTCTGACAAGACCACACTGGCTTACAACGAAGCTATGCGTCGTGTTTTCAGCAACAACGGCATTGACTTCAAGGTCGTACCGCGTGTACAGAAGGGCGATCAGGTCATCAGCGCTTCCGCTGTACGTAAAGCACTGGCAGACAACGATATGGAAACCATCCGTCGCATGGTTCCAAAGACAACCCTCACCTATTTCTCCAGCGAAGAAGGCAAGCGTGTAATTGAAAGAATCAAACTGGAAGATAAGATTAAGGAATTACAGGCTAAGGAAAAGGCGGAAAAAGAAGCTGCCTCTAAGAAAGTAGAAGCAGAAGCTAAGAAGACTAAGAAGTAAGTTATAACCATTGATAGAAAATATCCCCCATTTGTCTGAATGGGGGATATTTTTATTTCTTATATGCCAGACAGGCGTTCACTGTGAAGAATGTCCCATTCCTTTGTCTATAGACTCATGAAATACATCCCAGACTTGTATCCCCTTTTCCAGGCAACAAAAAAGAGGATTGTGGAAATCCACAATCCTCATCTTCTGCTTATTCAGCTACCGGGTAAACGCTTACCTGTTTCTTGTCTCTTCCCAGACGTTCATAGTGAACTTTGCCGTCTGCGAGAGCGAACAGAGTGTCATCCTTGCCGATACCTACATTCAGGCCTGGATGAATGTGTGTGCCTCTCTGACGAACGAGAATATTGCCACACTTAGCAATCTGACCATCATGCATCTTGGTTCCGAGACGCTGGGAACGGGAATCACGGCCGTTCTTAGTGCTGGAAACCCCCTTCTTATGGGCGAATAACTGGAGATCAAACTGTAACATGAAATTCACCTCCTAAGGTTTTTCATTTTAATCCGTTCTGGAAATTGTTGTTGAACTTTACTAAGACCTGCAAGCATTGTCTGTATAACCGCTTCTGTATAGCTGTCGGCATTGTCTCCAATGTCCACCAGCAGATATCCGCTTCGGCTGTCATATCTGCCTTTTACATGTAATACATCCTGCAGTCCGAAGGCGCATGTCAGGCTGATAGCTGACACAGACGCACAGACAATATCATAGCCAAGCTGGGAATCCTCCGCATCTGCGTGTCCCGATATACGGAACCTGCATATATGTCCTCCCTGCTTACGCCAAGTCTCTACTGTAATCATTAGCCTTCAATCTTTTCGATTTCAACCATGGTGTATGGCTGACGATGACCCTGACGACGACGATAGTTGGACTTAGCCTTGTACTTGAAAATACGGATCTTGCTGCCCTTGCCGTGTTCAACTACCTTAGCGGTAACCTTAGCTCCTGCAACAGTTGGCTGGCCTACCTTTGTTTCGTCTCCGGAAACCAGAAGAACTTCGTCGAAGCAAACTTCTTCTCCTACCTGAGCGTCAATCTTTTCTACGGAAATCTTCTTGCCTTCTTCTACACAATACTGCTTTCCGCCAGTTTTGATAATAGCGTACATATGTGCACCTCCTTATACTATACTCGCCAATTCGGGCACTCTTTAAAGAGTTTACGGGCCTTTCTTGTGCGGTTGCGTCACAGCACTTCTGTACGATGACTTTATTATTATATCTACTAACCCCTGTTCTGTCAATGAAAAAATCAGAAATTCTTCGATAATACCGGAATAAATTAAGATAGCGGCGTTTTTCCCCTGCCCTTTATGCGAACCATGCATTACTTTTATTTTCTAACCGCTTTTTGATATAATATACATTATGTGAATATTATTTTTATATCTGTTAAAATCAGATATTTCCATGAATTATACAAAGGCATATGAAGGACTGACTTTATGAGTAATTATGTAGGTAGACACATTTTACTGGATTGTTATGGCTGCAACAAAAATCAGGTAAACTCCAGAGACGCATTAATTTCTATCATCCATGAAGTGGCTAAAACCATTCATACCCCAATGAATCACATCCAGGAATTTGGCAACGATGATGAAATTATTATCACCGGTTTTGGTGATCACGCCCATATCTGCATCGATGCCTATCCAGGGCTTAATTATGTAGCCGCTGACGTTTATACCTTCACTTCCGGAATCAATCCTAATCAGGCTATACGTATTACCCGTAAAACCCTGAAGGCTGAAAAAATAAGAGCCACCTCTGTCCGCCGGGGCAACATAGACGCCCACCCGGATATGAAGCCTACGACCAAATCCAAAACTACTACCATCCGTAAAGTCAAAAATATGGGCAGACAGATTAACCAGGCAAGAAAGAAATTTGTTTCCACCATTCGAAAACAGAATATATAAGGCAAAACGGACATCACCTCGAATGATACTGCGTACGCATTTCCTCAGTATCATTCACCCAAAAGGGCATGAAGTAAAGAATCAGACAAAATGGATTCTTTGCTTCCTGCCCTTTTGTATTTATTTCAGACAGGCTGAACGATTCTTTTCAATGCCCATCCCCATAACATTATTCCTTGTTCCGTCCATTCCCAACTACCTTATAAACATTCCAAAATTCACTACATAACATAAGACCTTTCTGTCTCATAGTACAGCAATCTCCATTTCCAGAAACCGGCTGATTGACACATAAAAAAGGGATGTGAAAAATGATTTCTCATTATTTCACATCCCCTTTAAACCTGTAGATGAATATATAGTATTAGATCACAGAATCTGTAATCATTCTCTCAGTTTGCAGCCGTTCTTTTCCAGATCATCCACAATCTTCTTAATCCATGTATCCACATCGGAGTCAGTCAATGTGCGGTCCGGAGCGCGGAATGCGAGGGAATAAGCCATGCTCTTGTATCCTTCCGGAACCTGCTTGCCCTGATAGAGGTCAAACAGTGTGAGGGATTCCAGATGCTTACCGCCGCGCTTAGTAATGATAGCTTCCACGTCGGCATCAGACAGTTCTTCAGGAACCAGAATAGCCAGATCGCGGGCAGATGCCGGGAACTTCGGAATAGGCTGGAATGCCACTTCACCGGAAATATAGCCATTCAGTTCTGAAAGAGACATGCTGAATCCATAGACTTTCTGCTTAATATCAAAGTTATCAAGTACCGCCGGATGCAGTTCGCCAAAGGAAACCAGTACCTTGCCGTCCTTAACAAAATCAGCAGAAACGCCAGGATGGAATACCGGGCAAACACTTCTCTGAATGTCGTAATCGGTAATACCCAGCTTAGTCAGAACATTTTCAACAATGCCCTTGATATCAAAGAAATCATACGGACGGTGATCGTTCGGATAGCCTTCTTCACTGACAGTACCGGAGAGAAGCGCGCTTACACGGTTATCTTCCACAGGAAGTTCAGTCAGCGGCAGAGCCTTTGGATAATATACTCGCCCGATTTCAAAAATGGAAACTTCACTGTTCTTCTGTGCCAGGTTATATTTCAGTGTATGAATCAGGCCTGGCATCAGTGTGGTGCGCAGATCCGGGTATTCTTCAGAGATTGGATTCATAATCGGAATCGCATTAAACACCTTATGTGTTTCCGGATAATTCAGTCGCTTCAGATCATCCTTATGCATAAAGCTGTAATTGAGTACCTGGGACAGGCCACTGTTGATCAGCGTGTCTTCGATAAGTATAGATGCTTCCTGTTCCTGGCTCATTTCGCCTTCCGCGATGGCACTCCATGGAGTGGTAATCGGAATGTTGGCATAGCCGTAAACACGGGCTACTTCTTCTGCCAGATCATGACGACCTTCTACATCCAGACGGAATTCCGGAACCGTTACTGCAATTTCACGGTTGTTATTTTCTACCTTGAAGTGCAGTCTGGTCAGGATATCAGTAATCTGTTCATCCGGAAGATGAATTCCGATGTAATCATTGATGGCATCGAAAGAGGTATGAATTACCTGTTCCGGCTTCGGATTCGGATATTCATCCAGCATATCAGCGGCTACTGTGCATGCGCCCTGTTCTTCCAGGATCTGGCAGATACGATTGAGGGCTTCTGCTGAGTGCTTAGCGTTAATCCCCTTTTCATAACGGCCGGAAGCTTCACTGCGCAGACCAAGGCGGCGGGATGTACGGCGGATGGAAGCGCTGTCAAATACAGCGGATTCCAGCAGTACGCTGGTGGTAGATTCTGTGATTTCAGAATTCAGGCCACCCATTACCCCTGCCAGTCCCACTGCACCCTTTTCATCAGCAATAACCAGATCAGCAGAAGTCAGCGTACGCTTTTCTCCATCCAGAGTTACAAGTACTTCTCCATCCTTTGCATGGCGAAGGGTAAGGGAGTGGCCGGCAATCTTATCATAATCATAAGTATGCATTGGCTGTCCCATTTCCAGCATTACATAGTTGGCGGCATCCACAATATTGTTGATTGGTCGGATATTATTGCTTCTCAGACGGCTTTCAATCCATTCCGGAGAACGTCCAATCTTAACATTTTCCAGCAGGCGGCTGCAGAAACGGCTGCAGTATTCCGGTTCTGCAATGTGAATAGAAGCGCGCCCATTAATCGATGGGCCTTCTTCCTTTACTTTTACCTCAGGGAGAGTGACCTTACGATTGAAAATAGCTCCTGTTTCCAGTGCCATGCCGACCATGCTGAAGCAATCTGCACGATTTGGAGTAAGTTCCATTTCAAAGATTACATCATCCAGGTCGAATACATGGTGGAAATCCACCCCTACCGGTGTATTGGCCGGAAGAATCATAATCCCTTCCGGTTCAGTGCCTGGATACAGATTATAGTCAAGAAGCATTTCAGAGGCAGAGCACATCATACCCGCAGACGGCAGGCCTCTCAGCTTGCCCTTCTTAATCTTTACATCGCCAACCTTGATTCCGCCTGGTGCATTATGATCATGTTTAGCCGGAAGATGGGCCCCCGGTAAAGCGGCCGGAACAATCTGTCCAGCCTTTACATTATCTGCACTGGTGATAATCTGTACTGGTTCATCCTGCCCCACGTCCAGCTGGCATACCAAAAGATGCGCTGCATCCGGATGCTTTTCCACTTTGAGAATCTTACCGGTTACTACGCCTTTAATGCCAGGTGCCGGGTGAATAACATGTTCTACCGGAATGCCGTCGCATGTCAGAACCTCTGCCATGTCTTCCGGTTTGAAACCTTTAATATCTACAAGTGTACCGAGCCACTTTAATGAAACATTCATTATAGTATCTCCCCTCTATTAAAACTGCTTCAGGAATCGCATATCGTTCTGATAGAACAGACGAAGGTCGTCAATTCCGTACAGAAGCATGGCAATTCGTTCAATACCCATACCAAAAGCAAAGCCGCTGACTACTTTCGGATCATAACCATTCAATGTGAATACATTGGGGTTAACCATGCCGCAGCCGAGAATTTCCAGCCAGTCCGGATCATCACTGTCATCATGAACACGGGAAGAGAAGGAAATATCCACTTCTGCACTTGGTTCTGTGAATGGGAAATAGCTGGCACGGAATCTGATTCTGGTGTCTGAACCAAACAGATCCTTCAGGAATATTTCCAGTGTCCCCTTCAGGTCAGAGAACTTAATCCCACGATCTACGACCAGACCTTCGACCTGATGGAATACCGGTGAATGGGTTGCATCGTTATCCCATCTGAATACCTTGCCAGGAGCAATCATGCGGATTGGAGAATTTGGTTCATGTTTCTGCATGGTCCGCGCCTGAATCGGAGATGTCTGGGTACGGAGAAGGATATCCGGAGTAATATAGAAGGAATCCTGCATATCTCTTGCCGGATGATCCTTTGGCAGGTTCAGGCAGGAGAAATTATAATAATCGCTTTCAATTTCTGGACCTTCTTCTACTGAGTATCCCATCCGGGTAAAGGACTTCACAATTTCACGAAGTGCCTTATTCAGTGGATGAATGTGTCCCTTTCTCATCTGACGGGAAGGAAGTGTAATATCAATCTTTTCGCTTTCAATGCGTGCGTTAAGCATTCTTGCCTTGATTTCTTCCTTCTTCTGGCCTTCCAGTTCTTCAATTTCATTTCTGATCTTGTTAGCCAGTGCGCCCATCTTCGGTCTTTCTTCCGCGCTCAGATCCTTCATGGAACGCAGAACCGCAGTAAGGCGGCCTTTCTTCCCAAGAAAAGCCACTCTGGCTTCGTGAAGCTGCTGTTCATCCATAGCCGCAGCAATTCTGGCTCTGGCTTCCTTTTCCATAAGCGCAAGATCAGAAGTCATAAATTCCATAACCTTCTGATGAAGCTGATCTGTAACTTCAGACAGCGCTTCCTGCTGTTCTTTTTCCATCTTTTTTACTTCGCCAAGAATTCTGGCCATCTGGCTACGCACTTCTGTTGCCACATCACTGCCTTCGACCTGATTTTTAATGTCATCAAGTACGGCAGAAGCTTTTGCCTTCCATTCCTGAAGATTCTTATCTTCCATCACTTAACCCTCCTATAAACTGTTTACCCTGCAGAGCTGTAACAATGAAAATAAAAAACTCCGCCCCCTGTAAGGGGCGAAGTCTATTCGCGGTACCACCCTGATTTTAACTCGGGAACTTTAACGCAGTTTTACGTTTATCCTACTCTGTTCAGATAAAAGCTCAGAAGTGAATTAAACGGTCGTCACAATTCCGGTGTCGCACTGTCTCCGGATCCCTGCTGATTGGAACTGACTGTTCTGTCTTCTTCATCGCTAATGTATATCTATTGTATCAATGAATGGCTTCATTTGCAATAACCAGACGCTGAATCTGATTAGTTCCTTCATACAGCTGCATAATCTTTGCATCACGCATATACTTCTCGCCATATGCTTCCCTGGTATATCCAATGCCCCCCATAACCTGGACTGCATCGGTAGTTACTTCCATAGCCACATCCGAAGCATAGCATTTAGCCATAGCGGAGAACATAGCCGCCTTAGGATCTCCGGTCATCTGCATGATGCAGGCACGGTATACAAGGCCTCTGGCCGCCTCGGTCTTCATAACCATGTTGGCAATCATTTCCTGAACCATCTGGAAGGAAGAAATCTTAACGCCAAACTGCTTTCTCTGCTGTGAATAAGCAATGGCTGCATCCACCGCTGCCTGAGCAATACCAACAGAGAGCGCCCCTACTACAGGGCGGGAAGTCTGCAATGTCTGCATAGCCAGACGGAATCCACGGCCTTCCCGGTTAATACGGTTGGCCTCCGGAACAAAGCAGTCTTCCAGAATCAGTTCAGAGGTCGCGGACGCGCGGATACCCATCTTATCTTCTTCCTTACCGATGGAAAAGCCCTTAGAATGGGTATCTACCACAAATACAGTGAGGCCGCGCATGCCGCCTTCCTTTCTTGTATTGGCAAACAAAGTGACCTTATCCGCAATCGGGCCATTGGTAATGAAGCACTTGGTCCCGTTCAGGATATATCCACCTTCTGTCTTTTCCGCATGACAGGATACAGCACCTGCATCGGATCCGGCACCTGGTTCGGTAAGTGCAAAGGCCGCCATGCCCCCGTTATTCAGCGTATCACACCATGCCTGCTTCTGTTCTTCATTACCCCCGATAAGAACTGGGAAAGAAGCCAGTGCGTTAGCCGCACATACCGTAGCTACACCGGCACATCCCATAGCCAGTTGTTCTGCCACCATAGCTACGGTGAGAATATCCAGTCCGGCACCGCCGTATTCCTTTGGAACAGCCAGGGCTGTCATGCCAGACTGTTTCAGAATCTGCATCAGTCCTTCCGGAATGACTCCGCTCTTATCTATAGCCAGAGAAGCCGGCTTGATTTCTTCCTGCGCAATAGTGCGTGCCAGATCAATTATTTCTTTCTGCTTCGGGGTAATAGAAAAATCCATGGTAAGCCTCCATTTACTTATGCTAATCAATTTACTGCATTATATCATATCTGATTTTTTATTAAAAAGAATGAACATACCGATATTATAATCGAGCTTCCTATTTCACAATCACTTCAATGGATGTTCCCACAAGCTGTTTATCCCTTTTCATTTTCAGATGAATGCGTCCACATCCCTGATACGATCCAAATCCCGATGAGCCATCCCGGCACACAATACGTCCGTCATGTCCGGATAATGTCAAATCCACAATGATTCCTGCCAGCTGATGTATTCCTGCCATATCTACCGGGGAATAATTTTCCTTGGTAAGAAAATATGGATTTTTCATCAGCATTCCGCAAACTCCATAATAAATACGTCGGATAGCTCGGCCAATGCCTTCCATTAGTTCCATTTTGTCAGACCCAAACATTTTATATTCCACAGTAATCTGTGAGACCATTCCCTCACTAAGGCTTTCTTCTTCCATTGTATTAATAAGCATATCCTTCTCCTCTGTCAGAGTATTTTAATATGTTTATTTTATTATACCGCACATAGAAAAAGGGCTGTGAAAAAATCAACAATTATTTTTTCACGGCCCTGAGCCAAAAGTTTACAACTCATAAGCTCCGCTCATCTTTGTGTTCTCAATGTCGGAGCATAGGAAAGCAAAAGGATGGAGCAAATAGCCTTATTCATAAAAACTTTCCAATTGCGGATAAGCGAATCAGCCTATCGCTTGCCGCCACCTCCAACCTGTCTTTTCTGCATAGCCCTGAACTTAAACCCCAATAATCTGGTCCACCAGCTATTATCTCACAGCCCATTCTTGCTCTGATTATTCGTAGTGCAATGCATCAATAGGATTCAGCCGGGCTGCCTTTCTAGCCGGATAAATACCAAACACCAGACCTATAATCACAGAAAACAGAAATGAACCTATAACCGGAAGCGGGCTGATAACCGTAGTCATTGAGGTGACCAGAGGTATCAACTTGGCTATACCGCAGCCAACCAGAATCCCGATGAGACCTCCGGCTACGCTGACTGTAACCGATTCAATAAGAAACTGCACGATAATCATGTGATATGTAGCCCCCAGCGCTTTTCTTACGCCGATTTCCCGGGTTCGTTCCGTAACAGATACCAGCATGATATTCATAATTCCAATCCCCCCAACCAGAAGGGAAATGGCAGCAATACATCCAAGAAATATTGTCAGTGTCTGGGTTGTGCTTTCCATAGTTTCCAGAAGTTCCTGAGAATTTCTGACCGTAAAGTCATCATCATCCTTTGCGGAAATACGATGACGAGTTCTCAGGAGGTTAGTAACATCAGTCTGAATCTGACTTAATGCATCATCATTTTCAGAAGAAACTACAATGGAATTAACATAGGTTATCCCCAGCAATCGTTCCTGCACGGTAGTAAATGGACAGAATATACGATCATCCTGGTCCATGAAGCTGTATCCTTTTGCAGTTAATAATCCAATGACTGTAAAAGGCTGGTTATTAATACGGATTTTCTGCCCTACCGGCGACTCATCGCCAAACAGATTGGTTGCCACTGTCTGCCCGATAATGGCGACACGGGAACGTTTATTATACTCCTCATCTGTCCAATAACGGCCAGACTGCAGTGTCAGATCTGATATTTCCATATATTCATCAGTAGCTCCGTATATGGTAGTCTGCCAGTTTTTGTTGCCATTGACAACTGTATAGCTCTTGCTTACCAGAGGAGCCACCAGGTCGATATTTGGCAGAAGCTTTATCGCCTCATAATCCTTATAGGTAAGGCTCTGCATAGAACCTGCAGCGCCACGGGCTCCCGGGCCATTATCGCTCCCCGGAATAATGGTTATCTGATTAGAACCAAGGCTGGAAATATTACTTTCCACATCCGACCGAACCCCATAACCAAAGGAGACCAGCGCAATAACAGCCGATACCCCGATAATAATTCCCAGCATGGTAAGCAGTGAGCGCAATTTATTACTTACAATGGAACTCCAGGCCATACGCATGCTTTCTATATAAATATTGGTCATGATAAGGCTCCTCTAAAATCCTGACTGATATGTCCATCAGAAAGAATAACATGGCGGGATGCATAGGAGGCCACATCATCTTCATGGGTAACCAGAATGATAGTCTTCCCCATGGAATAGAGATGAGAAAATATTTCCATAACTTCCCGCGTGGATTTACTGTCCAGATTCCCTGTCGGTTCATCTGCCATGATAATGGAGGGATCATTTACCAGCGCTCTGGCTATGGCCACACGCTGCCGCTGGCCACCTGACATTTCTGCAGGCATATGGTTGATACGGTTTCCAAGCCCTACCATCTCCAGCATTTTTGTCGCTCTTTCTACACGCTCATTTCTGAAAACATTGCCATAAATCATGGGAAGGATGACATTATCCAGCGCACTCAGCTTTGGCAGCAGATTAAAGCTCTGAAAGACAAAACCTATATCTCTGTTTCTTGTATAGGCCAGCTCATCATCTGTCTGATTAGCCACTTCCTTGCCATTCAATATATAGGAACCCCGGGTAGGTCTGTCCAGACACCCCAGAATATTCATGAGTGTAGACTTTCCGGCCCCTGAAGGCCCCATGATAGAAACAAAATCACCTTTAGCAATAACCAGGTTAATATCCGTCAGTACCGGAACTTCCTGTTTTCCTATATAATAACTTTTCCCTAGATGTTCCAGCCTGATTACTTCTTTAGCCTCCATATTATCCGCCCCCATCATAATCAGAGCCTCATTCCTCCACGCTTCTGCTTATCCGTATCCTTGGTTGCTGCGGTTTCCTGAGAAATTGTTCCGCTGGTTACCACCTGATCTCCTGCAGAAAGGCCGCTGGTTACTTCTACCTCAGTATCTGTAGTAATACCTGTCTTAATATACACTTTCTTCAGCTTACCAGATTCCATCTTGTAGACATAAGAACCTTCTGTATCCGATCGGACTGCAGTAACCGGAATAATCAGCGCATCCGTGTCTTCCTTTCCTTTGATAGTTGCGCGTGCCGTCATAGAAGGATACAGTCCCTGCAGTTCATTCGAGTTAATGTTTACATACACAGTGTAATATACAACGGAAGATGAGGAGCTGGATGAACTGGAGGAGCTGGATGAACTGGAAGAATATTCCTTTTGGGAGATATTGCTTACCACGCCATGGAATGTGCGATCCGGATAGGCATCTACCGTAAATTCAACATTCTGCCCTATAGCCACACCCCCGATATCGGTTTCATCTACCAGCAGTTCAATCTGCATACTGGACAAATCCGCAATAGTCATGATAACCATCTGGCTGGACAGCCCCTGAGAAACCGTTTCACCTGTCTTCATAGGCTCGCCAATAACTGTACCATCCATTGGGGCAAATACAATCGTATCATTAACATCAGCCTGTGCCTTTTCATAAGCGGCTTTGGCATTAAGGTAATCCAGCTTGGCATCATCCATAGTCTGGAATGATACTGCCCCCTGCTTATACAGAGAATGCAAACGCTGATAATACGACTGCTTATTGTTTAATGTATTCAGCGCTTCCTGCTGTGTACTTGTCAGTGCCTTGGATTCGATAACAGCCAGCTTCTGACCTTTCGTGACCTGTTCATTCTGCTTCACAAGAACCTGTTCCAAAGTGCCGGAAGCCGTAGCAGACAAGTCTACACTGTTCACTGGTTCAATGGTACCGGTAGCATCGATGCTGAGGCCGATATTGCCTTTCTCAACCTTACCTAATGTATATTCCTGCTTTGTCTCTGTATGCATACGGCTGTATCCATACCATCCGCCACCAATAATAATCAGCGCTGCCAACGCAGCGCCTGTCCATTTTCGGTTTATCTTCATAAACATACCTTCCTCATTGCAACGTGTTTCTTATTAAAAAGTATTTGAAATATTTTAACATATCGCCTTTTAAATATCTATCGCATTCTATATATCATCAGGTTGGATCATCTGCCTGTCCCACCCCAGCTTGCTGTACAAAAAAACGTGCATCCCTTATTTAAGGAATGCACGTTTCTCTCCTGTATTTTATTTTTTCAGGATATAGCGCTTAGTGAAATAATTCCAGATCATCACTACCGCGCTGGCAATGACTTTGGCAAACATATACCACAATCCGGTAATTTCCACGAAGAACCACATGGTTATCTGATTGATTCCAAGTCCTGCAAAAGACGTAGCGGCGAAAAGTATCATTTCCTTCCTGCTCTGATTTCTGGCATGGAAAACGAAAGTAACACATAGGAAATAATTCACCAGCAGCGATACGGTAAATGCAACAGCCGATGACGTAAGATAAGGGACATGACCATACTCAGTTAATGTATACAGCAGCACATATTCCAGAACGAAACAGCCGCCGCCTACCACGAGAAATCGCATGACTTCCCAAAACTGTTCTCCACTTGGTATTTTTTGCAGTAACTTATTAATCACCATATTCTCCTTCAGATAAAGACAAGGAGCTGCCAGCCGCTAATACATATACCTGCTCTTTATCCATCTATTATAATTCAGGATACAGCGGATACTTTGCACACAGTGTATGTACCCGTGCCGCTGCATCTTTCTTCACATTTTCATCTTCCGGTGCCTTGACTACTTCAGCAATGATATCTGCAAGTTCAACAAAATCCGATTCTTTCAGCCCTCTGGTGGTTAAAGCCGGAGATCCCAGACGGATACCGCTGGTAGTGAACGGACTGAGTGTTTCAAACGGAATCGTATTTCTATTGCAGGTAATACCTACATCATCCAGTGCAAACTGTGCAATCTTACCGTTAATTCCCAGTTCTTTCATATCTGCAAGAAGAACATGGGTATCCGTGCCACCGGAAACAACGCGGATGCCATTGGCAATGAGCCGATCAGACAATGCCTTTTCATTGAGCACAATCTGATGAGCATAGGCCTTAAAATCATCAGTAAGCGCTTCGCCAAGTGCTACCGCCTTGCCGGCAATGACATGCATAAGAGGTCCTCCCTGTACGCCAGGGAATACCGCCTTGTTAATAGTCTTTGCCAGTTCTTCTCTGCACATGATGATACCGCCACGGGGACCACGGAGCGTCTTATGTGTAGTAGTGGTTACAATATCCGCCCACTTTACCGGATTTGGATATTCACCGCCGGCAACCAGACCTGCAAAATGCGCCATATCCACCATAAACAATGCGCCTACTTCATGAGCAATAGCTGCCATACGTTCAAAGTCAATGATACGGGAATATGCGCTGGATCCACCAATAATAAGCTTAGGCCTTACTTCCTTAGCCTGTTTTTCCAGTGCATCATAATCAATGCGTTCATCTTCTCTGCTTACACCATAAGGAAGAATATGGAAATAGTTACCAGAAATGTTTACCGGGCTGCCATGAGAAAGATGCCCGCCATCATTCAGATTCATACCAAGAACCGTATCTCCCGGTTTCAGCACTGCATAATAAACACAGAGGTTTGCCTGGGAGCCGGAATGTGGCTGTACATTGACATGATCAGCGCCAAACAGTTCCTTTGCCCTGTCAATGGCCAGCTGTTCAACCTTGTCGACGAACTCACAACCACCATAATACCGCTTGCCCGGATATCCTTCTGCGTATTTATTGGTCAATACACTACCCTGCGCTTCCATAACCGCATAACTGGTAAAATTTTCTGATGCAATCATTTCCAGCTTATTTCTCTGGCGATTTAATTCTTCCTGAATGCTGTTGAAAACTGCCTTATCTTCCTTAAGATGTTTCATCATAGTTTTTCCCTCTCTGCTTCTTTTATTCTGCTAAACTCCTGAAAATCCAATATTGAATTTATCCCTGTGCATGCAGGATGATTTACAAATCCTGCTGAAAAACTACAACCTGCTTTAGTTACACACCCGTAGATGAATTATAAATCCTATGCTTCTTCTGCTGCTTCCGCTTCCAGTGCCATAATCTTATTGACTCTGCGTTCATGACGTCCTCCTTCAAAGGAAGAGTCAAGGAATGTATCGAGAATAAGGACAGCAAGTCCTGGCCCGGTCACTCTGGCTCCCAGGCAGAGCACATTGGCATTGTTGTGTGCTCTTGCATAGTGTGCGGAAAAATCTTCGCCGCAAACGGCAGCGCGGATGCCTTTCATCTTATTCGCCGCAATACTCATCCCCAGTCCGGTACCACAGACAAGAACGGCTAAATCAGCATCTCCCTGCTGTATTTTCCGGCATGCCTTTTCTGCATAATCCGGATAGTCACAGGATTCCTTTGTGTATGTACCACAATCAATCACCTCTATAGTTCTTTCCTGAAGATGATTAATCAACACTGATTTCAGCTCAATCCCACCATGATCACTGGCAATCGCGATTTTCATCCATATCCCTCCTGTAACAGTATTTAATTTATTAGTGTACACTATAATGCAGATATTACCTGTCTTGTGTACTTTCAACAATAATATGATATCCGGAAGCCTTAGTCAAGCGATTCATAATAGCCAGTCCCAGTCCATCCATAGATGTACCTTCCCCGATAATGGCATCTACCGGATGGGCATTAAAATATAATAGTCCGGAAAACAGCCTGTGCGCCATTTCTTTCTGGCTGCTTCTTTTACCCCATGAAAATACAACCGCATCCTTTGGGAGAAGGGCTGCCATTTCCTCACTGACAAAGTATCCATACGTCTTATCCTTTTTTTCAGCAAAAGAAAGAATGGTCTGCTCCACTTTCTCCGTATCCCCCACATATACGGTAAGCGGTGCTGTAGGAGCATAATGGCGATATTTCATCCCCGGTGCCAGCGGATGCATATTCGGGGATGCCAGCCCCTTATCCACTTCCACTTCACCATATGCTGAGAGCATTTCCCTGGTTATACCGCCTGGGCGGTAAATAATAATCTTACCGCTTCTGGCGGATACAATGGTGGATTCCAGACCGATGTCTGTTGCCCCACCGTCAATAATGGCATTAATTCGACCATTCATGTCATGAAGCACACTTTCCGCCGTAGTCGGACTGGGACGCCCGGATATATTGGCACTTGGACCGGCAATCGGAACACCGCACTCCTTAATCCATTCCCGGGTTGCTTTCAACGCCGGACAGCGAATAGCTACCGTCTTAAGCCCGCCGGATGTTTCATCAGGGACAATGTCCTTCTTTGGAAATACAATCGTCAGCGGTCCCGGCCAGAACGCATCCATCAGCTTCTTCTCCAGTGGCGTGATATCTTCCACCAGGCGGCTTACCTCTTCCTGTGATGACACATGAAGAATCAGCGGGTTATCCGAAGGGCGGCCCTTGGCCGCATATATCTTTTTAGAGGCTTCCGGATTCAGCCCGTTTCCCCCAAGACCGTATACGGTTTCTGTAGGGAAGGCCACCAGTCCACCATTTCTTATAATCTCTCCCAGATGTTTTACCTTTTCTTTCCAATGTGGGTCTGTAATTTTAACAACTTCCGTTTTCATCTCTGCATCGCTTCTTTCTATGAAAACCGGTAACCTTACCACCGGTTCCTTATCTTATTATTTTATTATTCTATATATTGTATACTACAATCCCCGCCTGATTCAATCTTCCAGATACATTAAAAGGCCGCATTTCCTTTTTCTGAAAATACGACCTTTACTGCTTAGTTGGTTCCTTCTGGGTTTTCTGCGTTATCAGGATCATCCATATGCGCTACGGCATAATCAGCCTCTTCTTTCGTAAATCGTTCCCCATGATCACTGGTGAGTTGCTGATATACCCGATTATTACTCATATGCATGTCATCACGATAAAACTTTGCTTTAGCCAGTGCATTGGCCTTCCAGTCAATATCTGACATATGCGCCACCGCCCAGGCAGCTGCATCCTGGGAGAACTGTTCTCCATAATCTGATGAAAGCTGATCATAGACGCGCTGTTTACTCATGTTCATCTCTTTCGCATATTCAATTCCTTTAATCAGCGCATTGATGTATTCCACTGATACTGAATCATCATGAAGAGCTTTTTCCTGCATAGTTTCCTGTTGCTGTTCCTCACTACCAATTCCACCAGTCGAACCTTCATCACTTCCACAGCCCCCCCGTAAGAAGAAGAACTGCCATAAGCCCCAAAGCTAAGTATATTTTCTTCATACATACCTCCCATGCAGGCGAATCAGGCTCTCACAGGATAGACAACGGTCTGATTCTGCTGCATATTTTATATTTATGTAATTTACTTTATATTTATAATATATTACAGGCAGATAAATATCAACTACACAAAAATCAAAATGTGCACAGACAAAAGCCCTTATGAAGCCAATATAAGGATTCGCTCCATAAGGGTTTTATCTGTTTTATATTGTATGAATATTTTTATTTTTTCCTGCAGCATACAGCTCTTTCTATGCCACCTAAATCGCTGATGATTTCAAAGGAATCAAATTCACCGGTTTCTTCCATCATCTTATGGACAATTTCAGCCTGGTGGATGCCCACTTCCATAGCCAAAAATCCTCCTGATTTCAGATGATTCCCAGCCTTAGCTGCCAGTCGACGATAGAAAACAAGTCCATCTTCTCCCCCGTCCAGCGCCATATGTGGTTCATGTTTCACATCTTCAGAAAGATTCTCTATATCTTTTGACGGGATATAGGGGGGATTGCTGAAGATTCCATCAAACAACTCCCCTTCGTTCACTGCATCAATAAAGTCCCCCTGCCGGAATTCCACGCGGTTTTCCAGCTTCATATATTCCGCATTCTTTTTAGCTACCGCCAGAGCTTCCGGAGATATATCCACAGCGACGCCATCTGCCTCTGCACAGTAGGTAAGAAAACTCAGCAGAATGGCTCCGCTTCCCGTTCCCAGGTCCAGTACATGAAGGTTCCCCTTGGCACGATAGCGCTGAATAATCTTTTCCAGCCATTCTTCTGTATCTGGCCTGGGAATCAGCACATGTTCATTCACAAAGAAATCAAGTCCCATGAAATCCTTATGTCCTGTAAGAGCCGCCACGCATATCCCTTTTGCACGGCGTTCCACCAGCGTATGATACGCTGCCAGTTCATCCCGGTTAAGCATCTGATCAAAATTTGTATACAGGTAAATCCTTGTTTTCTTCAACACGTGGGCCAGAAGAAGTTCCGCATCCAGCCGTGCCTCTTCCACCCCATGATTTTTAAAATAACGGGTTGTCCACTGGAGGATTCGCTGTATAGTCCAAATATCCGTTGATGCCATAATTATTCTTCTTTCTGCATTCTTTCTGCCAGATCCGCTTCAATGAGCCGGTCAATGATAGGTTCAATATGTCCATTGAGGAAATCATCCAGCTGATACAGGGTCACATGAACCCGATGATCGGTTACACGTCCCTGTGGGAAATTATAAGTCCGGATACGTTCAGAACGATCCCCGGAGCCAACCTGTCCCTTTCTGTCCGCTGCCGTCTTTTCCTCTTCCCTGCGAAGCGCTTCAGCATACAGACGGGAACGCAGAATCTGCATCGCCTTTTCCTTATTCTGCCGCTGATCACGTTCGTTCTGGCAGGTAACTACAGTTCCGGTAGGCAGATGGGTAATGCGAATAGCGGAAGATGTCTTATTAATGTGCTGCCCACCGGCTCCGGATGAACGATACACATCGATACGCAGATCTTTCATATCAATCTTTACATCCACATCCTGCGCTTCCGGCAATACGGCTACAGTAACAGCCGATGTATGCACACGACCGGAACTTTCTGTAACCGGAACACGCTGCACTCTGTGAACTCCGCTTTCAAACTTAAGCAGTGAATAGGCATTCTGCCCATCAATCAGACAGGTGACTTCCTTAAATCCCCCCAGATCGGTTTCACTGGCATCTGCAAGGGAAGCCTTCCAGCCCCGGCGTTCTGCAAACTTGAGATACATTTTAAGCAGGTCAGCTGCAAACAGAGCCGCTTCCTCTCCACCGGTTCCTGCCCGGATTTCAAGGATGACATTGCGGTTATCGTTGGGATCTTTAGGAATCAGCAGAATATGAATTTCCTTTTCCAGTCGTTCCGCTTCTTCTTCCCCGGTCTTCAGATCTTCCTTGGCCAGATCATGAAGGTCTTTCATAGTATTATCGCCAAGAATATCCCTGGCATCCTGACACTGCTGCATTACTTTCTTATATTCTCTGAACTTGGATACAATCTCCGACAGTTCTGCGTGTTCTTTGGACAGTTCGCGCCATTTATTCTGATTTGCAATCACCGAAGGGTCGCTCAGCTGATCTTCAATGCTCAGATAGCGGGCTTCCATAGCTTCCAGTTTCTCAGTCTTCATCTATATCTCCTTATTATGCTATTTTATACTCATTTTATTTTAACAGAAAAACAGATTAAATACGAAATTCATCTCATGTAACCACAGGTGTGAAAACTAAGTTCTGCCAATTTTGAACAGTCCATCACCAATAAAAAAACAGGGCCATCGCCCTGTTCTTTTGCTTATTACTTGATTCCGTAACGCTTGTTGAACTTTTCGATACGGCCGCGAGCCTTACCGAAACGCTGCTGTCCTGTATAGAATGGATGGGACTTGCTGCTGATATCGATATTGATCAGCGGATATTCGTTACCATCTTCCCATTTTACGGTCTGGTCAGAAGTAGCCGTAGAACGAGTCAGGAAAGAATAGTTTGCACCGATGTCGCGGAATACGACTGGATGATAATCCGGATGAATTCCCTTCTTCACTGTGTTTGCACCTCATTTCACATCAAACATAATTCTAGACTAGTATAACAAATGGTTTCCTTATTTGCAAGAAATAAATCCCATCATCATGCAATTTCTAGAGTTGCCAATCAGATAAAAGTTATTATACCATAAATTACCCATTCTGCAGAAATTTTTATGACGAAATGCCCATACTTTAATGAAATTCCATTTTTCCAGATTGCCATAAGACAGAGGATGCATACTGAAAGGACCTCTGCACAGTAACCAGGGCAATCAGTTAGAACTGCCAGTTAACACCTATGTTCCACTGCCATTTCTTATTCCAGTTACCTCCGAAGCTTCTTTCCACGTCAGCATAAAGATTGGTATTTCTGCCAACATGCCAGCTGCCGCCAAATCCTGCTTCTTCCCAGGTATCCTGATAATCTTCGCTGTAATCCATGGTTTCCCCATCCAGCGCTGCCAGATGGAAGCTGCGGCTGCCACCAAATTCATGGAGTACAGAGAACTTCAGATAGTAATCATAAGGATGTTCTCCTTCTGTCACCCGTTTGCCAAACAGGATGCCCAGACGGCCGATGGCGCTGTCATAGCTGCCCATATGGACGGTCTTTCCACGGCGGGTGGTATAATCCTTGCTTCCCAGATAAACGAATACCATCTGCGCTTCCGGTTCCAGGAAAAATCCGTTATCTTTCGTGAATGTTTTTCCCAATTCCACGGAAAGGCTTTCATTATGAGTCCGGTAGTCAGCCCGGTCAGGATAATTGCCCCAGCTCTTCAGCTCCGTATCATCCCGTCCCCATTTAGCCACTACATCGGTATATACACCGCTGTCGCCAAACCATGTGCCGTAAACCCCAGTGGACAGACCATGATTTTCAAAGGAACCATAGCTGTACTTCGGACTGGAAATATTACGTTCCGCGAAGAAGCCATATACACTCTTGTCATTGGCCGCGTAGTCATAGCCCAGCTGGAATCCGTTGTACTTACTGTTTATTCCCTGTCCGTCATAAGAACCATGGAAATCCCGGGCCCAGATACCTGACGTATCCTTCAGGTTGCGGAAGCGGAAATCCCCCATACGCTTCTTGAGACTGTCAATATCCAACCGGTAGAGGGCGTAGCTGTTATCTGGTGCTTTTATAAGTGGAATGGTATCCTTATTTACTTTCTTCTCCACCTTGGTCAGATACCATTCCGTATGGTCCCCTACCGCATTACCTTCTGCATCAAGAGCTTCATCCCCTCGTTTAATAACCGGCGTCACATCCCAGATCCTCCCTGGTCAAGGTCCTTCCCTTCAAACCGGGCCTTTCCGCTGGCATCCGTCACAAGCAACAGATTTCTAATTCCTTTAACTTCCTTCCCTGTATACAGACTGCTGTCTTTTACCATAATCAGTCCGGAAGAATCATCCGCAGCGGAATCGATAGTGACTTTATCTCCATCCTTCTCCGAATTCAGATCGGTCTTCATGAGGAAAATCCCGCCATTTCCGGTGTAACTGCCCGCATGAAGTGTTTCATACGCCGGCGAAGCATTCATGTTAATGACCCCGCCACGGCTGTGTTCAAGGCTGGTCACTTCACTGTCCCCGGTCATATTCCACATACCGCGATCCGATACCGTAAGGTCCGTTTCCCCATTCTGGACGGTGGATACCCCGGTAAGAGAGGACGTACTGTCATGAAGGGACAGACGGATTATCCCGCTGTCCGTAGAAAGGAGATTCCCTTCAATGACTTTGGTTCCATCGCTGGTTATGTCAATCCGACTGTTTTCATTATCACTTTCTATCGCTGTTTTAGCCCCTTGTACAGTCACCCCCTTTATGAAATACAGCCTGATCCCCCTGTGTGCTCAGAATACCTGTACAGTCATCTGTATTTCCTGAAACAGAAACTTCTGCATTTCCTTCAATATCCGTAGATCCATTTTCCGTCGTCTTAATACCAGATATGATGCCTATATTTTCCTCTCTGCTTTAACATGCACATCCCCCGCTGTAAGAGTCCCTTCATGGTTATATATCCCAAACAGTTTATTATCTCCGGCTCCCCCCGTATTTTCCGCCTTCAGGTCTACTTCCGTGTTTCCATTTATCTGTACCTGGGAAGATATGTCAGAAATGCCTTTGATTTTCGTCACATCCGCAAGATTTCCTTCATATCCCATACGAACGGATACATCGTTTAATGTTGCCGAAGCCTGATTTTCTAAGTCAATTCCGTCAATATAAGAATTATCTTGTTTCTCATAATAAAGCCCCGGCCTGGATTCGCCATGAATATTCATGGTGACATTCACATGGCTGTCCTGACCATACAGCTCCGCTCCCGGGTTAAGCATATACATCCCGGTAATATGATTAAATTTTCCGTTGGCTTCTATGGAGATATCTTCATTGCCTCCCAGATGCAGTGAAGAGGCATTAAAATAATTGTCAAAAATCTGATAACTGTCTAATGCAACGAGATTTTCCTGCGCATTTCCTTTAAACGTAATGTCTGTGCCATCTACCGAACTTCCTGTATTGGTGTAATGACCTGCATACACACCATACACGCCATATCCTTTCCCTTTTGTCGTTACATCCACCTGGAAATCATCTCCTATGGTTGCCTTGCACTGATTCCAAGCAAACAGTCCATAGGTACCAATGCCGCTGTTTTCCTGTGTGGTAATCAGATGAAGATGGTTATCCGCTGTAAAATCGGTAGTAGACAGGCGTATAGCTGTCCCCATGATAGAAGCTGGTGATTCTGTAGCTGTCCCCTGGCTATTGAAATCTACCGTTATCTCTGCATTTTTCCCAAGGGTAATCAGCTGGCGTCCTCTATTGGTAGATGCGTCTTCCCATGCATGATTATGACGACTGATAATCCCATACACTTCCGCCCCATAGCCTGAACTTAATTTAGCTAACGTGCCACTGGCCTTAATCACCGCATTATCCCCTATATGCATTTGTCCATATTTAGTATTATTTATCCCTGAAGCATTCAGCGTATATATCCCCTGAACGTCGCTGGTAATATTCAGGTTGTCCCCTGCATTCATAATGCCGCCATCATTTATAATCCCCGTCTGACTATAATACACAGATTGTGAAAAGGGATCCGGTTCTTGCGTAACTATATCCTGACCATGCATCATAATGGTAGTATTATCCCCAAGATTATAAGTCAGATTAGTCAGTTTTCCTGTATTAAGACTGCCTCTCCCAAAAGATCTGTATAATGACTCAAATCCATTTTCATAAATGCCAGCTATCTTAGGGCAGGTTCCTGTCCCATCTACCGTAATTGTAAGACCATCTGCTAAATCGACGGTTCCCTCATAGCCTATACTGGCATTTGTTAATCTGGAACTGTTCTTATCAACAGAACCGGTATTGGTAATAATCCCATCAATCCGAAGCTGTGGGCCTGTTGCATTATGAATATCCGCATTTATCTTCTGACTGTTAATCCGAACAGTTCCTCCAGATGCCGATTTATCGATATTCACTACATGAAATACCGAATCCCCCGGAGTTATCCCAACATTTATATTTTCATTAACCACAGCATCCTTATCGGTAATACTCAACGGAGAAGTAATATCCGCACCATAAACGGAAGCATAAGAAAATCCTGTCAACACAGCTGCTGCCAGGATAGCCCTACACTTTGTTCTTTTATTTACTAACATGCTCAGTAAGCCTCTTTTCGTAATAAAAAAGTTTAGAATTTTGTTGGATAGATTATATATCCCCCAATGTCAAACATTTCATAAATTTGTTTAACTATGCAGATACTTGTGTTTACCCATCAAAAAAGCAGGTTTTGCGACGTTTCGCAAAACCTGCTTTTTACCACAGAATTCTCGACTCATATTTCATAATCCATTCCAGAATTGCTGATTATGATGCGGATATTGTATGTTAACTTTTCATATTTTCATTCTGCATAATCGAACAACTGCATGCGCCCCCGTATCCCCAGTTTATGGTATATATGGCTTATATGCTTATTCAGCGTGTTAATAGATATGGACAGATCATCTGCCAGTTCTTCCGGTGTCTTTCTGGTAAGCAATGCATGAACAATTTCCCGCTCCCTCTTACTCAGCGTGGTATAACCAGGCACATGTTCAATAGAAGGCTTTCGTACCCGTTCTCTGTCCATACGATAGGCCAGATGATCTTTAATCATATCCAGAACCTGCACATGATCATAAGAGAAATTTTCCTTTCCCTTTTGACGAAAAAAAGACAGGATTCCCAGAAATTCCTCTTTATAGCACAGATTAAGATGAATAGAATAATGCCAGCCATGAGGAACGTATACTGCTCGATAATACTCTGAATTTACACGAACAGCCTCTTCAATAATGTCGCTTTCTCTGTAGGCTATATTCTTTCCGGTCATCATAAGCCCCTCAGAATAGTCGATATGACAGAATTTCTGTATGTAGCTTTCCATATCTTCCAGAGGATAATTAATTCCCAGTGGACGCATAAGCTGCTCTGGCCGTCCAGAACAACTGAGATAAAAAGAACTGCTGTCATAGGGAATCAGATGTCCCAGCTGTCTCATTACTTCCATCCGCATATCATCAAAATTTTCAATAGACTGAATCTTATAGGTAATGGCATTGATTATCATCCAGTCGCTATTGGTCAGCATAGAGTCACCTCTCTCATAATTAAAATATCACCGATGTGTCCAAAACTTTGATACGCCAAAGAACCTGCACGCCCTGTGCAGGTTTTCAGCAGTATGAAAATTCATTTTCCATCCGATGGCATTTGCTGGGTAATGCAGTGGATGTTACCGCCGCCATAGACAATTTCACGGGTGTCCACCCCAACCACCTTATGATGCGGGAACATGGCCTGAATCTGGTCAAGTGCCAGCTGGTCATTTTCATCCTCATACTGAGGAACGATGACACCAGAGTTGGTAATCAGGAAATTCATATAAGAGGCAATACACAGATCCCCATCTTGGCGCGGTGCGGTTCCGGGTACCCGGTCAATGGTATCAGCACCTTCCAGCAAAACCGGCTTGGCCGTAAGTGTCAGTTTATGCACCTTCAGTTTTCTGCCTTTGGCCTCCACAGCCTGCGACAGAGCATGATAAGCCGCCTGCGCTTCCTTATAGAACGGATTAGACGAATCATCCGTCCAGATACATGCCACTTCTCCGGGGGCAATAAAGCAGGCCACATCATCAATATGCCCATTGGTTTCATACGGATCAATACCATCTTTTAACCAGATAACCTTTTCACAATTCAGGTATTCGCAAAGCTTTTCCTCGATTTCTTCTCTGGTCATGTCCGGATTTCTGCCAGGGCTCAAAAGGCACATTTCCGTAGTCAGCACTGTGCCTTCTCCATCCACGTGAATGGAACCGCCTTCCAGAACGAAATCATCCGTTCTATACCGGTCCGTACGGGTCATCTCGCAGACCTTGCCTGCCACCATATCATCCTGATCCCACGGGAAGTACAGGCCATCTACCAAGCCGCCCCAGGCATTGTATGTCCAGTCAATTGCCCTTCTGTGTCCCTTCCCATCTATTACAAAGGTAGGACCGGTATCACGGCACCAGGCATCATCGGTTGATACTTCCACTACCCGGATTTCCGGTGGCAGAATTTCCCGCGCATGAGCAAATTGCTTTGTGCTCACCATCATGGTTACCGGTGTAAATTCCGAAATAGCCTTTGCTACCCTTGCATAGGCTGCCTGAGCAGGTTTTGCACCATTTCTCCAGTTATCCGTCCGTTCCGGCCATACCATAAACACTTCATCCTGAGGAGAAAATTCCGCAGGCATATAAAATCCATCTTCTGCAGGTGTTGAGCCTTTAATAATCTGAGACATCGATTGTCCCTCCTTTTCCCTGCCTGAAAAATCAGGTGGGGTGCTACTCAGCGATTCACGCCATGGGTTGTGATAATCTTATACATTTCCGGTCTTCGGTCACGGAAAATCCCCCACTGTCATCGTTCATCAGCCAGCTCATCCAGATCAAATGTTGCAGTAAGCACACATTCGCTGTGGTCATCTGCCTGTACCACCAGCTCCCCATGCTGATCCGCAATAAAGGATGTTCCATAGAAAACCATGCCCTGGCCATCTGGGTTTCCTTCAGGTACTTCTCTGCCAATGCGGTTGGAAGCGATGACCGGCATCATATTAGCAGCGGCATGCCCCCTCATTACGTTGCACCAGTGTTTGCAAGAATCCTTTTCCAGATATGGTTCGTTTCCAATGGCCGTAGGATAAAGAAGCATTTCTGCCCCCATAAGGGCCATAGCACGAGCCGCTTCCGGGAACCACTGATCCCAGCAGATACCTACACCAATCTTGCCATACGCCGTATTCCACACTTTGAATCCAGTATCTCCCGGGGTGAAATAAAACTTTTCTGCATAAGGAAGTCCATCCGGAACATGTGTCTTGCGATAGATTCCCAGCACTTCCCCATCTGCATCAATCATTGCCACGGAATTGAACTGCGTATTTCCATGCCGTTCGAAGAAACTGATGGGAAGCACTACATGCAGCTCTCTGGCCACGGAGCGGAAATGGCGGATTGCCGGATTTTCATCAGGGTAAGTAGCCAGATTCAGATACTTAAAATCCTGCGTCTGACAAAAATACGGAGTTTCGAATAATTCCTGAATCAGAATAACCTGAGCTCCCTTAGCCGCTGCCTGACGAACCAGTTTATCTGCATTCTTTATAGATTCCTCTCTATTCCAGGTTACAGCCATCTGAGTAGCGGCTACTGTTACTTTTCTCATATGTCCCTCCATCCTCCCGTTAATCCCGGGGTTATGGCCTTCGCTCGGCCACTTTCTTAGTTTTTATGCTTATATTATAAGTAAACAAGGCATTCATAGCAATAGTCGTTTATTACCATTTTTTATTACTTTTTATTTCCAATATAACGATTTTTAGTTATTTTATAACAAATTACAATAAGAAAAGGCTGCCCTTTTCAGGTCAGCCTTTCCGCTACAACAATATCTATATGCTTATTCTGACAGAATACTGAATACTTCGATAGCCATATCTTCTCTGGCTTTGATAATCGGTTTTACATGGAAACAGGTATGGAGCCGGTGCTGTTCTTCCTCCGTCTGAAGCCGACGTGCCACAGCAGGGTGACATTCAATCCTCAGGGATGACTGAAAATTCCCCATTTGCCTTCTCATCTTAAGCTCCCGGTGAATCCGGATGACTACGGACTCAGCGGATACAGACAGCCCGCTGCCCTTGCAGCAGGGACAGGTGTCATAATACACATGCTCCAACCGGTAGGCTGTACGCTTACGTGTCATTTCCACAAGTCCAAGGGAAGTCATTCCGCATACCACGGTTTTTACTTTATCGGATGAAACAGCTTCTCTGAGCCTCTTAACTATGTTTTCCTTCTGCCAGTCATGATCCATATCAATAAAGTCAATCATAATAATTCCCCCGATTCCCCGTATACGGATCTGCCGGGCAATTTCAGGAACCGCTTCCTTATTGATGAGATAAGCCACCTCCCCATGGGGCATGCCTTTGGCATGAAAAGATCCGGAATTGACATCTATCGCTGTCAGTGCTTCCGTATAGTCAATCACAATAGAGCCGCCGGATGGAAGATTCACCTGCCGTTCAAAGAGCTGCTGAATGGAATCGGCCGCTCCATAGCGTTTCATAATCGGCACAGCTCCTTCATAGAGATGTATATTTTCCGATTTTACGACCTGTTCTGACTGGTTCACTGACAGGAGACGTTTTTCCGTCTCTGCATCGTCCACAATGATTTCAGTCTCCATATCTGCATAATCCCTGAGGCAGCGAACCACCAGGTCGCTTCCACGGTACAGCAGTACCGGCGCCTTTTCTATTCTGAGACGTCTCTCAATAATTTTCCAGGTAGATGCCAGATGCATAAACTCTCTCTTTACGGCCTCCTCATTTCCCTCTCTGGCGGCTGTACGTATGATGAGCCCGCATCCTTCAGGACAGCATGCTTCCCCCAGCTGCTTCAGCCGCATGCGCTCTGCTTCCTCCTCAATCTTTCTGGACACTCCGATATAATCCGTATCGGCTACCAGTACGGCATATCGCCCAGGCAGACTCACTTCCCCGCTGACCAGAGGTCCCTTGGTATCGGTGCTGTCTTTTATCACCTGTACCAGAACAGACATGCCTACCGTCGGCTTTTTTCTGTGCTGAGGCCAGTTATTCAAACGCAGAAACGCATTCTTCTTTTCCCCTATGTCAATAAAAAGCCCCTTCAGCGAAGGAACAGAATTTTTCACGGTTCCTGCATATATACGCCCTACCAGACTGGTTTCATGCGGACGCTCTACTTCAAACTCCGTAAGGACTCCATCATTCAGAACCGCCATGGCAGTTTCATCAGGAAGACATTCCAGTAAAATCTGCTTCATTTCCTTCTGCTCCTTTTGTACTTTTAAAAAGATGGATGCGGAAATATATATTTCCTGCATCCACTTTCCCCCTGCAATGATTATATTACCGACTATTCAAAAAGAAGTTTCTGTCTTCTCATAAATATATTCATAAGAAGGCCTACACACATAAAATTCATAACCAGTGCACTGCCGCCATAACTCATAAATGGGAATGGAATACCAGTTACCGGCATAATCCCCAGCGTCATGCCTGCATTGATAAGTACCTGGAACAGCCACATGGACATAATCCCTACAGCCATAAGGGAGCCAAACCGGTCAGTGGTATTTCTGGCAATCAGCAATGTACGATACAGCACAATGAAGAACAGGAACAAAAGGAACATGGCCCCTACAAATCCGAGTTCTTCTCCTACTACGGAAAAGATAAAGTCCGTGTGATTTTCCGGAAGGAAGTTCAGCTGACTCTGCGTGCCGGCAAACAGACCTTTTCCAAAAAATCCACCGCTGCCAATGGCAATCTTCGACTGAATGACATGGTAGCCCGAACCATAGGGATCTACGTTAGGATCAAACAGTACGCGGATTCGCATTTTCTGATAGTCATGAAGAAGAAAGAACCATATGGCCGGCAGCGAAACAACAAATACAGCCATAATCTGCTTTACAATCTTCATGGAAAATCCGCTGACGTACAACATACCAAATGTAATAGCCGCAAATACCAGACTGGTCCCCAGATCCGGCTGAATAAGCACCAGCACAAATGGAGGGCCCATAAGGGCTATAACAGGAAGAAGACTCTTCCAGGTATGGAAGCCTTCCGGGTGCTGAGAAAGCAGACGGGCCAGACATATGATCATAAACAACTTGGCCAATTCAGACGGCTGCAAAGTAAACGGCCCAATCTGAATCCAGCGCTGTGCCCCCAGTGCACTGGTACCAGCAAACTTTACAATGACCAATAACACCAGGTTGACCACATAAATGATTTTTGCATATTTATCAAGCAGATGAAAATCAAAATAAGTCAGTACACCAGCAGCACAGAGTCCTACCAGCAGGAATACACTCTGCTTGATAACAAAAGAATACTGTCCATTATTGGCATGGGTGGCACTGGCAATAATCATCAGACTCAGAAAGCTGATAGACAGAATAGCCAGGAGAAGTGTCCAGTCCAGCCTCTTAACAAATTTCAGAAATTCATGCATCAGTTACCACCTTCTTCTTCCCCATTTATATACCATCCTCGCCAGAAGGCTCTTCTTTTCCTGCTGCTTCTTTTGGTTAACACTACTGTCAGCCGGAGTTTCTTCTGTTCTGGCCTGCTGAATAAGCTTATTCCATGTAGACTGTGGATAAAAACGGAAATGCACATAATTTTTAGCCACAATACGCATGGCCTCTCCAAAAATTCCCCAATCCGAATTCGTGCCAAACTTTCCCTGATTGGATAATGTCCCGACCTTTACTGTACGGGGCACAATGCCAAGAAGATCCCGTACATCAACAGACCTTACAAAATCGGACGGGCTAAGAAACTGTTCATCATTCCAAACGAATTCATTTCCTATAATCCACATAGGTATTTTCCCTGACAGTTCCTTTTTCAGACGGTGTGCATCCCGTTCACTGGAACGGGTAGGCACCTGAACAATAATGGCGTCATTGGCATGCGTCTCTGCATACGTAATCCCACGGCCTAACCCGGCCGGACAGTCCAGGAGGATGTAATCATACTGACCATCCATATCTTCGAGAACCGTATCAACAGCTCCCTCAAACACCGTATCCCATGTATATTCAGACGAACCGGCCATAAAGTCCAGGTTGGTCTCTACGGGTACAATCACTTCATCAGAGAAACATTTTCCCAGTGCCATATCATACATATTGAAGCGAACTCTGTCGCTGACACCGAGTATCAGATCCAGATTACACAATCCCAGGTCACCATCCAGAAGAAGAACCTTCTTCCCCATCCGAGCCAGTGTAATCCCCAGGGCTGCCGTCAGTGTTGTTTTACCAACCCCACCCTTACCGGACATAATGGCCGTTAAACGACTCATATCTGTCCTCCTTCCTTTCCGGATGTATCCGTGTCAAGCGTAGCTGAGGTGTCAGCCGTTGCATTCTGATAGCTTCCCACACGGAAATAAGCATCCATCATCTTTTTAACTACAGGAGCTGCTGACTGAGAACCGAAACCACTGTGTTCAAACATAACTACCACAACAATCTGCGGTTTGTCATATGGAGCAAAGGCAATGAACCAGCCATTATCCACGCCATGTGTCTGCGCTGTCCCTGACTTACCGGCAATCGGAATTGGATAATTCGAGAACATGAACCCACCTGTACCGCCAGGCTGCATAACTCCGCGTAGTGACCGGCGGATGATTTCCAGATTTGTCTTGGAAACCGGTACGGTCCCCACTACCTGAGGTGAATAAATCTTGAGCGGGGTACCATCAAAGTTATCAATACGGCTCACCATGTAAGTACGGTACAGATACCCTCCATTGGCAATAGCCGAATATACCACAGCCATCTGCAACGGAGTAACCAGAGTATAGCTCTGACCGATAGCCGCATCAAATGTTTCGCCCAGATACCAGGATTCATGGAAAACCTTCTTCTTGTATTCTGCGCTGGCCATGTTGCCTGCCGCTTCCCCTGGCAGATCAATTCCTGTCTTTCGGCCAATACCGTAGGCACGGGCCATGGCGGACAGACGATCAATACCCAGACGACGTCCCATTTCATAGAAATATACATTATCGGACTTAGCCATAGCATCATAGAAGTTAATCCAGCCAAAAGCTTCCCCCTGAGCATTTCTCTTAGGAATCAGCCAGTGCTTGCCGCTATCAAATATTCTCTCGCCCGGCGTAGTGACATGGGATTCCAGTGCTGCCGAAGCCGTAATAACCTTAAACGTAGATCCTGGTGGATATACGGAGGAAATCGTACGGTTCTGCATTGGATGATTCGAATTATTAATCAGGTCTTTCCATTCCGCCGCAGTAATTCCCTGACTAAAATGATTGGAGTCATAACTCGGCCAGCTGACCATGGCCAGAATAGCACCAGTCTGTGGATCCATGGCTACAGCCGAAGCGCCGGTTGCAAAGGAGCTGGTACTTCCCAGTTTAGCCATCTGTTCTTTGATAGCATCTTCTGCCGCACGCTGAATACGGCTATCCAGAGTAAGCCGGATATTATGCCCCTGGGAAACCGGTATCCCGTCAAATGTCTTTACTGGACGCCCGGAAGCATCGACTTCCACCAGCTTGTTCCCATTCTTCCCTTCCAGGTACGGATTGAATTCCGCCTCCAGACCGGCACGGCCGATAATGGTTCCCAGCTGATATGGATTACCTTCTGCATCCTTATCATTTGGCCCTGCTTCTCCGACATAACCGAGAATCTGACCGCCTGCATCATTAAGCGGATATACACGGAGCGGACGGACTTCGATAATGAAATTCGGATAATCATCCCTGCGTTCTTCAATCTGTGTGGCTACATCAATACCTACATCATTGGCAATAACCAGGCCGCCAAAGGCCTTCTTGTTATCTTCAATTTTCTGCTTTATGTCCGCCACAGGCATCTGAATCAGCTGTGAAAGCCGGTTCAGTTCTGCGTCACTTATCTTGTTTTTCTTGAAATCATCAGGCAGAACCACACTGTATGCGCTGCGGGATCCCGCCATAATCTGCCCATTGCGGTCAAACATTACCCCTCGGGCTGCCTGTACCGGAAGATGGCGTATGCGGTTTCCATCCGCTTCACTCTTGTAATAAGAGCCTTCTATAATCTGCATCCAGAACAGGCGGGCTCCCAGTACACAGAGAACGCAGACTATGGCATACATAATATTAGTATACCGGGATTCTTCCTTTTTCTTTTTAAACCTTTCCAGAAATGCAGGAATCTTATCTTTATTTACCACTGCGGATCCCCCTCAATTCTAATGCTCCAGAGTATACGATGCAGGCATATGGCCGCTAGTCCATTCACCAGCATCAGGGGCGCACATTTAAAAGCAATATATGCTGGAACAGATACCCATTCGCCAGAAATCGCTGCCACGATAGCAAAAATTATCTGACCAAGAAGCGTCCCTGCCATCACAGCAATGCAGGAAACATACCAATGCCTGTTAAAACGCCTTCTGCCTCCCCAGTAAAACAGTGACGCTATCACAAGGTAGCTAAACAGATGGAATCCCACAGAACTTCCTGATGTAAGATCCTGAATAATTCCTCCTGCCACCGCCCAGATAAAAACGGTCTTCTTGTCATAAATAAGTGTGCTCATGACCATGACAGTAAGCCATAAATCAGGTTGCCACTGCGCGCTGAACAGAAAAGGAAATACAGACCACTGAATCAGAAACAGCAGAAAACCTGTAACTATCATACTAAAACTGCTCATGTCTATTCCCCTTTAGCCGGTACAACCGGTGTATCTCCATCCGATGCCTGCTGTTCATTCGGATTCATAGCCGGTTCCTTGATTGGAATCTGGTTATTGATATCGCCTGGATTTACCTTTTGAACAGAATTGGTAATAATAAATACTTCTTCAACCTTTGTAAAATCAACTGCCAGCTTGACCAAAGCTGCCAGAGATACCCCAGAACCATCGGCAGAGACTTGGCTTACCGTCCCAATAAGCAATCCCTTAGGATATACTCCACCATATCCGGAGGTTACAATGGTGTCTCCCTTAATAACGTCCGCTTCCTTAGGAATGTTTCCGAACACAAGGAAATCGGAATTGTTCCCATCGCCCTTGAGAATGGAGGCTACACGGGATTCCGGTCTCTGTACAATCCCCCCAATGGCCGTACGCGGATCCACCAGAAGCTGTACCTGAGATGTGTACCGGCTGACTGAGCTTACAAAACCAACTACCCCCTGTGGCACAATAACAGGCATATATTTATTTACACCATCACTGGATCCTCTGTCGATGGTAATGGTATTTGTCCAACTGTTATAATCCTTGGCAATGACCTTAGCGCCCAGCATGCTGTACTGGGTATAGGTCTGTTTAAAATTAAGCATTCCCTTCAGACGGATATTTTCTGCCAGAATTTCACTGTACGCTGTCTGTTCAGCCTTAAGATTGGCATTTTCATGGCGAAGGGTATCCACTTCTTTCCAGTGATTAATAATCTGCCCAATCGTTGCCCCGCCGTACCGGGCCAGTAAGGATATCTGACTGGTTCCATATTGGAAAGGAGCCTCTGCTGTAGACAGCGGCTGAGAAACAAAACTTACTGTCTCTCTGTTTCTCCAGAACCAGCCACATACAGCCATAAATACAAAAAAGCAAACGGCAGTAATAATTTTACGTTTTCCAAAAAAGAACAAGGCTAATTCCTCCCGTAATATTTCTCGCCACTCTCAATAAGGTCCGGAATCTTTTTATATTCATCCAGTGTACGACTACATCCCATAACTGCGGAAATTTCCGCATGTTCCGGTACTCTTACCGGAATACCCAGACGGTTGGCAAGCCATTTATCCAGTCCGGAAAGTCTGGCCGTACCCCCGGTTAACAGCAATCCATGCTTAAGCAGGTCTTCCGCCATATCCGGAGATGCCTGACGGATAATGCGTTCTGCCAGTTCAGCCACCGGTTCCAGATACATCTGAATTATCGGATACATTCGGGAGGAAGTCATCTGCATAACCACAGAGACTCCATCCACTACACGCCGGCCATGCACCGCGAATGTCATATCCAGTCCATCTTCCACCACAGAGACCATGTCCTGCTTAATGGATTCAGCCTCATCCATTCCGATGATAATCTGCAGGCTCTCCCGCATGTAGGCCTGAATTCCTTCATTAATCGTATGTCCGCCAAAGACCACCTGTTCCTGCGCAATCACACCGCCGCAGGAAAACATACCGCAGTCAGTCACATCCTGCCCGATATTCATGGACAGAACCACATCCGGGGTATCCAGGCGGATTCCCTGTCCCAACGCAGCCGCAGCCGCTACAGGGAGCAGGAATGCCTTCTGTGCCCCGGCATGCATAACCGCATCAATCAGCGCATGTCTGGCTACAGAACTAAGTCCGCTGGAAATGGACAGAACGATTTCCGGACGTGCCAGTGCCTGCTTTAAAACCTTTTTCAGAAAATAGGTCAGAATTCCCTTGGTGTAATAATAATCCACCATAGCTCCATTTCTGATTGGCCATTCCAGCCGTATCCGCTGTGGATTGCTATGATAACGGATAATCGCATCTGTACCGAACCCGACCATCTCATTCGTCTTGCTATCCACTGCAACAACAGTTCGTTCATCCAAAAGCAATCGATTCTCTGAAAAAATACGAGTCTGTGAAGAACCCATATCAATGCCTATATGATTTGCCGATCTGGAAAATGACTTCATTCCCTTTGCCTTCTCCTAATATACCTTATATTTCAGACCAGGTGTCTGAAATTTTTCTAACTCATTTCCTGTGCATATGCACAATGTGACATTCTTTATTTTACCATATAAGAAGCTATACGAATCAGTATTTTTCCAAACCATGCAATAAAATTTGCATAACCTGGCCATCCTATATATAGCCTCACTCATTATACACTAAGAATCCTCTCCAGGAGCGAACTTTCATCCATTGCATCCCCTGCTCCGTTTTGCTACCATATCATTATATATTTTACAATGTTTTTACAATACATCATGACAATTCATAGAACAGGAGGTATGCACATGACAGCAATCATAACGTTTTTTCATTTATGGAGCATCCCCTCCGTTATCGCTCGTCTCATTATTGCCACGCTGGCAGGCACAATCATAGGCCTTGACAGGGAAGAAAAAAATAAGGAGGCAGGGATTAAGACCCATGCCCTGGTCTGTATGGGCGCCGCGCTGGCCATCATTGTCAATGAATTTGCTTTTTATCAGTTTCCCGGCTCCAATATCGATATCACCCGTATGGGCGCTCAGGTAATCAGCGGCATCGGTTTTCTGGGGGTTGGTACAATTATCGTCACCATGAGAAGCCGAGTAGTGGGACTTACTACCGCTGCCGGGCTCTGGGCCAGTGCAGGTGTGGGACTGGCAGTCGGTTTCGGATTCATTGAATGCGTAATTCCTGCATTCATCCTTATTCTCTTTGTCTATCGTGTTCTCGGGCCATTGGATAAAAAATTCAGAAGGAACTCCCGCAGCCTGAATCTGTACATTGAATTTAAAACCAATGAGGATGTCCGTCATTTCCTTAGAGACCTTAAAGAGCTGCACGTAAAGTTATATGATTTCGATTTCAGTAAAGACCAGTCTGGTCAGCAGCTCATCGTAGCCGTAGTCAGCATGCAGCTTCCCAGACGCAGCCAGAAAATTAAGTTTAAAAGCCAGCTCAGGGATAATCCACATATTCTGTACTTTGAGGAAGTCTGAATGGCCAACTCCCTGTCTCCCATCGAAAAACGGTAGAAGCACATTTTGCTTCTACCGTTTTGTATTGCCATAGCTGAGATTTTCCCCTTCCCCATTAAATAGAGTGAGAAGAACCTACTACTGCCTGAATCTTATGGCTTACCATATCCTTTACTGCCTGACGTCCAGCCTTGAGGTAAGAACGCGGGTCAAAATTTTCCGGATGCTTAACCAGACTTTCTCTGATAGCTGCAGTCATGGCCAGGCGGATATCTGTATCGATATTAATCTTGCATACGGCCATGGTTGCTGCCTTGCGGAGCATATCTTCCGGAACCCCTTTAGCTCCCAGTACCTTGCCACCAAATTCATTGCACTTAGCTACATATTCCGGAATAACCGTGGATGCACCATGGAGAACAATTGGATAATTCGGAAGCAGCTTACCTACCTTTTCCAGACGTTCATAATCCAGATAAGGTTCCCCGCTGTACTTATATGCACCATGGCTGGTACCAATAGCGATAGCCAGAGAATCGCAACCGGTAAGCGCTACAAATTCAGCCGCTTCTTCCGGATCCGTAAAAATAGCATCCTTGGCATCTACGCTGACCATATCTTCTACACCGGCAAGACGTCCCAGTTCCGCTTCTACCACTACCCCATGGGCATGTGCATATTCAACAACCTGTTTAGTAATGCGCACATTTTCTTCAAATGGGTGCTTGGAGCCATCAAACATGACAGAAGTAAATCCACCATCAATACAGTCCTTGCACACTTCAAAGCAGGAACCATGATCCAGATGGAGAGCTACCGGAATTTCAGGATACTGACGTACCGCTGTCTTTACCAAATCAACAATGTATGGAGAGCCTGCATACTTTCTGGCACCTTCGGAAGCCTGAAGAATAACCGCAGACTGTTCTTCATGAGCTGCTTCCATAATCCCCTGAATGATTTCCATGTTATTTACATTAAATGCCCCAATCGCATAATGACCTTCATATGCTTTTCTGAACATTTCTTTGGTATCTGTTAATGCCATGTTAAACCCCTTCTGTATTCATAAGAAACACACAATATAATCATATAAGCCTATAATAGTATATACGTAAAAATAAATTTACGTTTATAATTCACTTCTTATTATACGGTGTAGGCGAATTAATAGCAATATGGTAAAATAAATAACTCTTTATACCACACTTTATTACAAAATCAGTAAAATTAAACTTTTAGGGAATATCCTATTCTGGGGACAGAAAAAAGGAAATATAAAGATAAGCCTATCTGCCAGACTCATCAAAAGATACAGGCTTTCCCTCTCAATATTTCATTTTTGTAAAATAGCCTTCCCCAGATACAGCATGATATTCCACTGCAACCGATGAAAACGCATCAACGTATTTTTATTTCTGCCACAGAACTCTCTGGGTATCTCCTGGTTTGGTTCATAGGCCACCGGCAAATTATAGAGATCAAACTGTTCCCTCGTTAAATCCACATACTTTCCGTTCAACCGGTTAAAATAGTGTGTTCCTCCACCATCTCCACGAATCTTATGAATAGTGCCACCAAACATATCATGCACCAGCATAGCGGTAATCGCACACTGGCCAAAAGACGGATCCTCCGGAACCCATTCTTCCTGACAGGAAGGATACGCTGTCTCCTGGTCCCAGCATTGTTCCAGTACGGCAAACAATTCTTCCAACGTATGAATCCCGGCAAACTGTGGTACCGGCTAGCAGGTAAGTCCCTTCTGCTCATCTCCATAGAATAAATACCCAAAAGGGCGCACTTTGCCATACATCTTATCCAGAGCTATCTGAACCGCCTGATTATTCTTATCCATGACCTTACCACCTATCCTGAGGGATTGCATTTATCATCCCCTCCGATAAAAAACAATTATCATATAAGATTCGGTTGTCAAACCAGACCCCGGAGCATATCACCATCCACCACGGCCAATATCCTTACAACTGCCTTTATGATTGTTTCCATCACAATCTACCCCAAAGCCCAGCTGAATCATATTCCCTTGTTAGATTTTTCATAATTCATCACTCATAATTAATTATAGCAAAGGAGGGAGGTTCTGGCTGGGAAAACATTTGAATTTTGGTTCACCATTAATGCCGGAGAATCCCCCACATGTGTGGGGAATACTTATGGCAACACCAACGAGCCAACTCTTGACGAGGATCCCCCCACATGTGGGGGGAATACGCTTTCTGTCTCGCAATGCGGGCAAGCTTCAGTCAATCACCCCCACATGTGTGGGTGATTCTCAAAGGCAACGCCCATTTTGGCTGCCGATTCAGCAAATGCTGTTAAATCTGTACGTGCAATTCCGGCTTGTCCCCCGGATGCTACAATCTTGGCCAGGTCATCCGCTGCCATAGGAATGTTTTTTGACATATTCAAAATGTCATTTCCCATTTCTTTGAATTGTTCAGGCGTGTCAAAATTTACAACCTTTTTAACATCTGCCATAGAAGATTCAAACCGGACAGCATCCTGGGAAAGTTCTACAAATCCTCCGGCTATGCTTTTCCCAAGATTCATCATCTGGGGACCAATTGCCAGCATTGCAGAGCTTAACACGGCCCTGCTCAGTTTTCCCCCCTTGATTTTTAGTGAAATCGGAAAAGTTTTCTATTCTTTTCTGCAGCGATTTAAACTTATCTTCTGCAAAAGCAAAACTTGAACCGAACCCGCTGCCTAGAGCGGCATTGATTTTAAAACCAAATTCAAATGTTTTCCCAGCCATAACCTCCCTCCTTTGCTATAATGATTATGGGTGATGAATCATGAAAAATAGTATTAAGTTATTCTTTAATCCTCCGTATTTCGCATTAATGATACTGTACTCTGCATTTCTCCTTTGCATTGGTGTAGTTGGTGCCCTTTTTGGCTCAGTCATAGCTATTGTTTTTTATGCTTTTGGCTTCACTCAGGATATCCTTACATACATACTTTTCTGGGGATGCGGACTTGCCTTTATACTGCTTACCATCCATTGGATGAAACCGATTACCAGAAAAATAACTGGATTTATTGAGTCATATCGCCAATAATCTCTGCATAATCTAACATTTCAGAAATAGAAAGTGATAAGTAAAAATTAACTGGTGTAAACGTGGCCATTGCCATCTTTATTGCCAGTTTTTTTATTACCTTTGTGTTTTTCTCACTTCCTATTATCCCAGTAAAAAAGCGGCTGCCTGCCGTACAATGTTCTTAAAATCGGCTGCATTAAGGATCACCCCCACATGTGTGGGGAAAGCCATGCTTGAGCGCCATCCCGACCTGTATCCAAGGGATCACCCCCACATGTGTGGGGAAAGCTTCCGCCATCATCAACTACCCCCCCCATATTAGGATCACCCCCACATGTGTGGGGAAAGCCTGTAGATGGGCGCCAAAAAAGGGGCTATGGTAGGATCACCCCCACATGTGTGGGGAAAGCTTGCGAGAAGAAATGCGCAATTGCGAGAACGAGGGATCACCCCCACATGTGTGGGGAAAGCCTGAACCACTTACATGCGCCTTTGAATAGTCTGGGATCACCCCCACATGTGTGGGGAAAGCTGTGCGCCGGCGTTATGAGCTGACGCCGTAGTGGGATCACCCCCACATGTGTGGGGAAAGCCCAGACTCAGACAGTACAGGCAGCTTATCCTGAGGATCACCCCCACATGTGTGGGGAAAGCATCCGTTTATTACTGGAAAACGCTCCGGTGACAGGATCACCCCCACATGTGTGGGGAAAGCAGAGATGAAAATCTCCAGAATCCGATTAATTTAGGATCACCCCCACATGTGTGGGGAAAGCTGAACCGCCTAAGCCAAAGAAACCGGAATATGAGGATCACCCCCACATGTGTGGGGAAAGCCGTAATCGAAAGAACAGAAGCCAGTTTGAAGTAGGATCACCCCCACATGTGTGGGGAAAGCTTTCTCACGTAATCCTTCCCTATTTCATACATAGGATCACCCCCACATGTGTGGGGAAAGCCGTCAACCCATGTTCGTCTTTAACGCTGGTATAGGATCACCCCCACATGTGTGGGGAAAGCGGCACCATGGCCCGCTCTGCTATGCTTCCCATAGGATCACCCCCACATGTGTGGGGAAAGCGTATCAGGACTACCTGGATGCGATTTCTCCTTAGGATCACCCCCACATGTGTGGGGAAAGCCCAACGTGGATGAGCCGACAAAGTTCGATGCCAGGATCACCCCCACATGTGTGGGGAAAGCCCATATCGTTTGCTTTGGAAACATTGGGAACAGGGATCACCCCCACATGTGTGGGGAAAGCTGTCACAGTCAGTTTGAACTTACTGCCTGTCAGGGATCACCCCCACATGTGTGGGGAAAGCGTAAGCCCTTCGGTTTCGCCTCCGGTATACTGAGGATCACCCCCACATGTGTGGGGAAAGCTGCAGGCGGCGACTGGCTGGAACAGGAGCTCAAGGATCACCCCCACATGTGTGGGGAAAGCCTATATGCATTACCAATCATCCTGTATCGGGTAGGATCACCCCCACATGTGTGGGGAAAGCGAGATGAAGATTCTGCGGTGCCGGAACTGCCTGGGATCACCCCCACATGTGTGGGGAAAGCTTTCTTAGCCGGCCTTTGTACACCTTCTATACAGGATCACCCCCACATGTGTGGGGAAAGCCGCCATATACAGGCATAGGACGCGCACACTTCAGGATCACCCCCACATGTGTGGGGAAAGCGCCAAACTGGCAAGTTTTGCCATTTTGCGGACGGGATCACCCCCACATGTGTGGGGAAAGCTATATGCGTATGTCAACATTGAGGGACCATTTAGGATCACCCCCACATGTGTGGGGAAAGCACCGCATGATTTATTCCGCAAAGCCGGGGGCCAGGATCACCCCCACATGTGTGGGGAAAGCTGGATGATCCAGACGCAGTAGGTGCTGAGCGTAGGATCACCCCCACATGTGTGGGGAAAGCTGTTTGTTTTCCTTTAAATTTTTGTTAATGGCAGGATCACCCCCCCATCTGTGGGGAAAGCTAGCCGGACTGATTGCCGGCACACCGATGACAAGGATCACCCCCACATGTGTGGGGAAAGCTTACCGAGTGCCTTAGCCAGCTCGTGCAGAGTGGGATCACCCCCACATGTGTGGGGAAAGCCAGACCCTACATGCGGGCTTGATAAACAGTTAGGGATCACCCCCACATGTGTGGGGAAAGCTTCCGTTGCACCTGTTGTACCTGCGGTCGTGCAGGATCACCCCCACATGTGTGGGGAAAGCCCTCCTTAAAAAGGCTGTGCCTTGGTTCGTAAAGGATCACCCCCACATGTGTGGGGAAAGCAGCCTTGAGAGTATAGGCGTCCCGCCTTGCCTGGGATCACCCCCACATGTGTGGGGAAAGCATGTGTTTTTTAGCATGGCCGATTACTATCTTAGGATCACCCCCACATGTGTGGGGAAAGCTGTCTCTAACCATAAAGACCGCTGAACCATCTGGGATCACCCCCACATGTGTGGGGAAAGCTCTTTTACTTATAATTGGAGCTTCCATTGTGGAGGATCACCCCCACATGTGTGGGGAAAGCCTTTTATATAATGGAGATTTTCCGACGGATCTAGGATCACCCCCACATGTGTGGGGAAAGCGGAATCTGTAATGGGTCTTTGATGACCGTCTTAGGATCACCCCCACATGTGTGGGGAAAGCTAGAACAGGTTTAACAATTATGTACGGGGTGTAGGATCACCCCCACATGTGTGGGGAAAGCTCGAAGATAACAAAATTAAAAATCCCGGTGCCAGGATCACCCCCACATGTGTGGGGAAAGCACCCCATCGTTTGTTTCATTGCAGAGTGGAGAAGGATCACCCCCACATGTGTGGGGAAAGCAACATAAGTTGATTTTTTGTAACGACTGTGCTAGGATCACCCCCACATGTGTGGGGAAAGCGCATCTAGTTTTAGACCTATCAGTTCATCGATAGGATCACCCCCACATGTGTGGGGAAAGCTCCACTCCCCTGTGACGGTTTTCAGCACGGCTGGGATCACCCCCACATGTGTGGGGAAAGCTCGCGAATCTTAGCAGGCAAAGCGTTAAAGGCAGGATCACCCCCACATGTGTGGGGAAAGCTCATCCCATTGCGACTTTTCTGACACCTTGTTAGGATCACCCCCACATGTGTGGGGAAAGCCTTCACCTGTTCTGGCTCCTCTTCCTCCCATAGGGATCACCCCCACATGTGTGGGGAAAGCAATTCTTTACGTGTATAAAAAAGTGGCATTTCAGGATCACCCCCACATGTGTGGGGAAAGCATCCACGGTAATCCTGAAAGATTGTAATCTGGAGGATCACCCCCACATGTGTGGGGAAAGCCCGGCGGTCCGCATCGGGTCAAAGTCGTCCAGAGGATCACCCCCACATGTGTGGGGAAAGCTAAGTATTGGCACGTTATTCCCCCCCGTTCCCAGGATCACCCCCACATGTGTGGGGAAAGCACTAAAAGATCCCAGTATTGGCGCCATTTTTAAATTACAAGAGCATGTTTTTTAATCAGTTTCGATGCCAGCTCCTTCGTTGCTCTTGCATCCGATAAAGCATTGTGTATATTTTTATTTTCGATCCCATATTTTGATAAGACAGTTTTCAATTTATAGTTGTCAAGAAATTTGTCTTTTCTCTTTATTACAGGCAGCAAATCCTTCTTTCTGTTTTTCAATCCCTCCATTCCACATTGGTGCAATTCCTTCTCTAAAAAGGCATTATCAAATCTGAAATTATATCCTACCAGAGGCAAATCTCCTATAAACGTTTTCAGTTGTCGTAATGCATCAATCAGCTGTATCCCTTTTTTATTCAATAGTTCTGCAGTTATTCCTGTTAACTCAGTTATTTGCTCAGGAATATCAACTTTCTGGTTAATCAGTCTATAAAATTCTGTTCCATCGTCTTTAACTGCACCTATGGAGAGAATCTGGTCATTGTTTGGGTCTAAACCAGTGGTTTCCAGGTCCACTGCCACAAACTTCGTGAAGGTTTTAAATGCGGAAGAAGCTTTAATCCTTTCTGCCACTTTCGCTTTATGGAATTTCGCAGCATTGCTAAAGCCATGAGCTATCGTTTTGTCATTGAACACATGTTTTATAAAAAGCATGCCATCTAAATCAATAACCCGCCGCGAACTTCTTGTTGTTCTGAAAGCATAGCCCTGTTCCGTATTAGTATTATAAACAAGCGTTGCTTCCCCATTGCCGATATTAGCAACTACTCTTTCCCACAATTTATCCCTTATTCGAGCACTTACCTCTCCAACATAAACCCCAGTTTGTATCTCCTGACACCATCTTGTCAGATCTCCTCTCAAAGCAGATGGTGTTTTCGATAATGTTATTACTATCATTTATCTTCTCTTGGTTTTGTTTCGTAATACTGCACACCAAATTTTTGCAGTCCTAATTTGTCATCCCAAAGATTCATCACATCAACCTCTGTTTTTTCCGGCACCTTGCCTAATAAAAGGTACTTTAAATCCACCACCATTTGTCTGATTAATTTGGTCTCACGAAATTTGTCCCTGATTGCCCGCCTGGTTCTGCTGGCAATATTATCATCACCATAGGTAGCCACGGTTTCAAAAGCGATAGGAATAGAGATCGTTGCTTTATATAAATCTGCAAAATCATACACGAATGCCAGATCATGCCCCGTGTGGATAAATCCTAAGCCAGGTGATACTCCTAAAGCTGCAATAACACTATAGCTCAAACCATATAATGCTTGATGAGCCGCTGTCAATGCCTTGTTTATCGGAGTTCCAGATTCGAAATCATCGACCTTATATTCTCTCTTTTTCCAGGGTACTCCTGTTTTGGCTGACCATTCTCTATAGCATCGTCTGACCCTTGCCCCTTCTTTTCCTCGCAGGGCCTGCATGCTAAGATGTGACACATCTTCATTGGGAAAACGCCTCTGGTACATTTTTCTGGCAACTTTCACTCTTGAACGAACGTTAGATACCAGTTTCGCCTGAGCTTCTAACAGTCTTGAGGATCGATTAAGCGCCCGGCCATGTGCATATTGTCGAATCCCCTGTTCACCAACCCAGACCACCGCCATCCCGGAATCCCCCATTAGTTCCATTGCTCTGTGAGTAACATCAACACCGGGGCCAAGCAATAACACACTGATAATTGCCGCTGGAATATAAACTATACCTTCTTCATCTCTGACTTCGACTGCGCCATCTTTACGAGAAAGTCTGGCATGTTCGATATATAAAAAAGTCAGCCTGTCTTCTGTCCTCCCCAGCTCATTTAACTGGGGTTTCTTATAACTTGCTTCTACCCTCATTTTAGTTAATTGGGATAATTGTCAACAATCCCATTCCAAAAGCCTTTTCCCTTCCAATTCCTTTCGTTAATGCAGCTTTAAATTTTTCCAGATTATTTATGCGCAGTTTTCCTTCGAATACCGTTCTGTTTAAAGAAACATGTCTTTTTTTGCGCAAAAGAGGACGATCGTGCCCAACTACATCCGCAGATAGGATTTCAAATCCATTAGTTTCCGCCTTTCTTTGCAGCCAATTTAACTGCTTTTCAATTGCAAAACATGGAATCATTTTCCCTGGATAAGGACTGTCCTTACCCCCACGACGAACCGGGTTAGCTGTCAACTTGAATTGGAACCGCTGCCCTTCTGTAAGTCGTTTCAAAAAAGGATCATAATTTTTACTGATGGCTGTACCAGCCTTACCGTATTTTTCCAGTTTCTTCAAATCAGGTTTTTCAGGACTCAATACAAGAAGATAAATCTTCCCGTTTAATCTGTCCAATCGCCATAAATGGCGTTCACGCTGACCTCTTGCAATTTCTTGCGGAAAAGATTCCTCTACCCAGCTGTGGTAGGCTCCGAGATGAGATAAATCTTTGATTTTCTGACGATTTAAAGAATCAATTTCAACTCTTGATAAATACATCCCCTGCCTCCTTTATAAATGGTCCATAATATCTGGCTCCTTTTTATCAGATCCAGTATAATAAGGATTCCTTAAATGAATTCGCTTTTTTGCAGTTAAACGAAAACCCAAATGCCTGTTTTTCGGGCTGAAACTCACAACTCGATCTTTCTGCGTTTGTGTAAAATTAGCATCTGGCAGTAAATTAGCATCTGCAATAATATTTGCCGTATATTCTTTATCCTTTGAATGTTTTTTCTGATGCCAGGTTTCGGCCTGCCATGGAAGTCGTTTTAGTGCCTCCACTGGATTCATATTTTCATAACATTTGATTTGCAAACCCCCAGCCGGCGGGCAGGCACGACGGCCAAGATAAATCTGAAACCGGGGATGTCTCAATGCATATTGAATTCGATCAATTAAATGTTTATCCTCACTGCCAACTGCAGCTACATATACCGCATCCTGATAGTAATCACGATAGGTTAATTTTCTCTTTTCCTTTTTCCATTCTACTGTGTGAAAATCGGTCATGATCTTTCCCCTTTGATCAATCCTGACCGCAAAAGCAAGATTATTTAACTCACAAATCCGCTTATCATTACGCCGCATTCCCAGAGCAGCTGCTATCATGCCAATTACGGCACTTTTAGATGGTGCCTGCCAGCTCGTCCGCCTCTCAAAACTTGCTTCGTTACCATATGACTGTAATGGTGCGGTAAGTTTAATTGTTAATGTTTTCATTTTCTACCGCCTTCTTCAAGACGTCCTGTAATTTATTTAACATATCATTCAAATTGGCGGCCTGTTTTCCAACCCTTGTTTCATACTTACCCACAACAAAGGTAGCGATTGGCTGATCTACGAACTGAAGTGCATTAGTGAATTCGTTTTCAAGTCTCTTTACTGAATTTATTGTATAACCCTCTCCTGCATTAGCCACTACAGGAGATTCAAAAGCCGAAACCAGATTTACCGGAGTGTCATCACGTACGGTGACCATGACATAATTTGGCAATGTTTTATTTGCAAACGAATTCTGTTTCCCCGTCGGCATGGATAAAGAAAAATCCTTAATAAAGAGCAGTGCACCCTCAATTGCATCTAAGCTTCCTAAATTTTCTTTCAGCTCAATCATATTGATGTTGGCATAACGATATAATGTTGCCGAGTCATACTGAGTTGTATCAAGATGAGCCGCTCCATTTGTTTCCTTATCCTGCAAATCATCCAGAGCAGTAAAATAATCATATTCCGGTATAATTTCGTGTGTTGAAATAGCATGTGCTACCTGTGCCGCCGCATCCACATTAAGTTCAGGATTATCAGCCACCATCCGACCAAACAGAGCAAGATCAAGTGAATTTTCTTCCAGAAGAATTTTCTTTATCTCCTCTTTGTCATCTTTATCCAACTTTTCATGTTCCGAAATATATTTAGCAAGCTTTGAAATCTGCCCCCGGCTAACCATAAGCAAGGCTTCTGTTTCTTTAATTCCCGTTTCTTTGTCCTTTTTAATTTTGATTTTTTTATCTTTTTTACCTTTTGGGGTAATGGCTTTAGATAAAGCATCAAGTGCCTTATTCCAAGCCTCTTTTTCATTCAGATGATAAGATTCTTGCAATTCCTGAGCTAACATTGTCGGTACTTGTTTAGTACGAGTTCCAATATCCACTCCATCTTCTGCAAATGTTGTTCTAACCGCCCGTTTCCAAGCCTGGGATGATACCCGAGCCCGGGTCACACCGCCATAAAAAGCTGTCTTTGGTGCTCCGGTGTCATCACGATTAATATTGGAGGATGGTACTGTCTGTAATATATTAATATCTATATATAAATTCTTATTCATGATATATCTCCTTATTCTTTGTTTACAGTCTTTTTAAAGAAATGATAATACTGTTCACCCCAGCGCAAACGAACCTCATTAGCCTGACGATATCCCATCTGAAATTTATACAGATTTCCAGCTAAACAGGCATAATCAATTCTAATTGCGTACTTTTCTTTTTTTAATTTTCCCTTAATAATCTGTATCAAATGAACCAACTGATCAACCGCTGAGCTAAAATTTATGGTTCCCAATAATGCCTGAATACGTCGGTCGAGAGCTTCTCGAATTTTTTCATCCTGTCTTAAATAGTTTAAAACTTCGAATAATTCTAAACCACTTTCAGTATTTGCTCCAGCAGAAGAGAAAAATTGTTTCCGTGCAAAAACACAATAGTCTAAAGTCTGCTGATGTAATGCATACATTCTGATTGAAGCAAAAATAGCTTTTTCTGCACCGGTTGCTTTCCCCGTTCTGCTTAACCATTTTTCATCAAGATTACTCAAAAACACGGACCATATTTTTTGAGCTCTGTAGCTGTCAATTGATGATGATGAACGCAAAGCAGATAAGGCTGCCTTATCCATATCCTGCGCACCATGATTATAAAGTTGGCTGATAATACGTTCAGTCGTCTTTTCAATTTCATATGCCATTAAAATCACCCTCCCTTTCTATCTTTTATTTAATGCATTATTTATTCCTGCCCGATATTTGTTAGCCGCAATAAAAATATTATTTCCTTCTTTTCCGGATATATCACGTGGTGCAATAATATCCAGAAAATCGTCCAATACTTTTAACGCAATTTTTCGCAATTCCTGTTTCCATATTTTCTGTTTTACTTCACGGTCATCTTCAACAGTCAATCCTGACAACCATTTCATAAAAGGTTCATTTAAATTATTATAAAACACCTGACTCTGTCTGCCTGCATAATCTTCGGCCTTCTGTTCGCCAAAACGAATTTGGCCAACTTCCATTAAGAATCTATAATACTTGCGCCCCACTTCCTGATTCAGTTCAACCATTTCTTCAATCCGAGCCGGCCACATATTGGCCTTATCTTCAGAACAATCAAACAAAACGTCGGATTCAATTCGAAGATTATCATCAAATTCTGCTGCCGGCATCAAAGACGTTGCACCTCCGTTGCTGATAATCCCAGAAGTATGCAGATTAATCATTTTATTTCCTGAAAAATCTGTTTTCTTTTTCAGAAAATTCAACCATTCAACAGCTAAAGGTTTTTTTGCCTCATTATTTCCCAGGGTAGGAACATATTGCCCGAAATTGCGCCACATAGCAATCCCCATATTGCTCAATCTTTTAGTTGCCGGATAAAAATTTCCATCTTTCCTGTTTTTTCTCCAGATACTCATTGGTTCGATATCAAAAGTATTGGTGCTTTCAAAGGCCGGCAAACCAGCACTGAAGACAACCGGCCCTTCCTCTTTCCACTCAATATGCAGTAATCTGGACCATACAGTATATGTTTCTGCGATATTATCCGGTTTAATCCGCGATAATCTTTTTTTCACATATTCTATGAGATTTTCTTCCCAAACAGGCTGTTGCGGAACATACTCTGGCATAGATGGATTAAAAAGAACCAGATTGAGCATCAACGTCTGAAATAAATTGTTCCCTTTAACAAAAATTGGGTTAAGTGTATAAAGCCAGCCCCTCGAATTTGAATGTTTCTCTTTTGCTCTAACCTTTGTTTTATCTGTTACTCCAGTAAAGTTCTGATATGTAATCAACCAACGTATCAGCTCGTCCAGAGATAGCTTATTTTTCCAAGTTGAACTTTTGGGTGCAAAAATTGCTATAGAATTACCACTTTGCGAAATCAGGCGATTCATCTGCATTAAGTCAACTGTTCCTAATCCCTTTTTTATTTTCTGTTTGTCCTCTACAAAAGAATCATATTGTTCTGCAGTTACCTGATAAAAAGGCCTCTGACCAAAAAAATCGAAAAATGTAATATTCTTATCTAAATACTCAAAAATTGCGTCTGTAAAATTTCCTGACTCATACAGCTTCTTCCACGTCTTCGACAGAGTTTTTACTAATTTTAACCCGGCCGGATTTTCATAGGTCTGTACTTGCATGGTTTTATTTAAAACAACCCAATCATATATCTGGTTATCTGCATCAACCCGACTATACACGGTTATCAGAATCGCTTCTAAAAGTCTCAAAATTGCCAGGTCCTGCGCATGCATCTCTCCCGCCAGCTGGCGATAACTCCCTGCATTTCTAAATAGCTCTTTAAGTGACACTAATTTTTCTGAATTAGTGTCACTGTCCAATACCTTAATCCACGGATCAGTTACTAAATTAAAACTTTGCATAGTTATTCCGTCCCCTCCTTTTCATAACTTAATCCACTTACAGATGAATATTTCAAGTGATATCCCATAAATTTACATGTCATATGTGCATCCAACACCAGGGCTAAAGCCCCTTTTAACCATGAACTCTGTTGCCATTCTGGAAAATTTTTTATAGTGATTGTTTCCAAACGATGGATTGCCTGTTCTATATCTAACGTCAGAACATGAGGTAATCGTATTACCTGCTTAGCTAACTCGATATCACTTATTTGGTCAACTTTAGTCCCATTAAGCAAGTAATACGCTCCTTCTATTTCTTTTAGCAAGATAACTTCAATGCTTTCCTGTATATCACGGACAGCTGCAGAAGCCTGATTTTCATTTAAATTGCCTTTATCTCGGTCCAGCCACCGATGAATTGTGTAATCGTCACCCCAGGTTTCATCTAGCAAATCAGTCTCATCATCTGGATATACTGGAGAATTAATCTGAAAAGTCTTTGCTTTACTTTTTTCACGCTTAAAATCAAACATCAGTTTGTCTTTTGCTTCCGTTAAATTGGGAATTTCACCATCTGTTGCCTCATCATAAACCAATTGAACTAACCTTGAAATATCATCAGGAAGCAATATTTCTGATGTAAGAAAATGTTCTGTTTTTTGTAAATAGTACTTTTCATATATGCTCTCATTAGCTGCGCCATAATCATTTCCTTTTGATTTCATAATATACAAATATCGTTTTTCCAATCCCTTCGGACGAGAAATTGTATGCCTGTGCAAACGCCCGGCCCGTTGCAGTAATAAATCAATGGGTGCTATATCAGTAAATAAAACATCAAAATCTATATCCAGAGATTGCTCAAGAACCTGTGTTCCTATCACAATCAATTTTCTTGGTCGCTTCGCATTTTTACCAATCAAGCACTGTAATTCTTTTTCATGTTCTGAACGATCTGTTGCCAAAAAACCTGAATGCAAAACCTTAATTAAAGCCGGTTCTTTACTATCTGTTATTTTTTCATAATCCTGCGCAAGCTTTGCAAATATCTGAGCTCGTTTAACCGTATTTACAATAATCCCGGCAACTCCGCCATTTTTTATCTTTTCATTTACTTTTAACAATGCAGTGCGTGGATTCTCATCTATATAGTCAACTAATAATTTTTTCGTTTTTGATGGTAACCCAAAATCACTATATTGCTTCAGTTTCTTTCCATCCAAAATGCTTAATAAAGGATATGATAGATTGCTCTCCCAACCAGCCTCAGCCTGTAAATCACTTTTTTCATCACCATATTTGCCTTTAAAATAAGAATAAATTAAATGATTCCTTCTATCTTTTGGCAATGTTGCTGACAATATAATCACAGGCACATGATAAGCACCAAGCCATTCTAATGCCTTTGACAAATAACTGTTCATATACGCGTCATAAGCATGAACTTCATCAATAACTATTACCTTATTGCTAACCCCAAGATGTCTTAAAAAAAGATGCTTCTGCTTAAGCCCCATTAACAGCAAATTATCAATGGTTCCCACAGTAAAATCCGAGAGAATAGATTTTTTCCCCTCAAACCAGGAATTCACAGTAACCGTTCCTTCATCAAAATCACCAGATTCAATATCTTCCGCACGAGGAATACTGGTATATCTGGAATTCCAGTTCGCTTTCCCATGTAGTAATTTGATATCCAGCTTTAGACCTTCTATATTTGCAATCCTATGCAACCATGCATTAACCCGGTCAAACATAGCATTTGTGGTTGCCTGTGTAGGTAGTCCAATATATACTCCCGTTCGACTAGTTGCATATGCTAACTGTTCAGCAGCCGTTAGCGCAATTTCCGTCTTACCAATTCCCATCTCCGCTTCAATGATAATCACTCCAGGATCAATGGTATCACGGATGTTTTTTTCCATAGCCACTTGAATCTGACGAGGCCTAAAAGAAAAGTGACTTTTATAATATTCATCAATATCATCTATTTCTTCCGGAACCCACGCATCGTTAACCACCCAGGTATCAATTGCTTTTTTATAACGCTCTGTCATATCTAAATCATTGATTCCCTGATTTAAACCAATCATATTAAACATAGGTTTCCCAGAATCATTATTTAAATATTCGCTGGAAGCCAGCCAATCTGCCATAATAAGAAGACCTTCTAATATGACCGCTTCAGGTTGAATAATTGCTGGAATTTCACCAAGATTATGAAATCCAGTTAACTGCAGACCATAGTCAATTAACTCTTTTTGTACTTTTTTCCATCTCGATTGAACTGCTCTATCCTGATTGGATTGACACTGATCCACCTGATAATAATTAGCGGTATATTCATCAAGCTGACTACGCTGATTACCACTTTGTGGTTTACCATGATGGCCTCCAACAAGGGCTGCCACCGTTTCATTCAAACCGGCTTCTTCTAATATAGCTTCACCTGCACAAGCATGTTTTGACTTACCTGCACTATTTAGCAGTAAATCATTCAGGCCCGTAAAAGATTTCCTTACTAAACGATTTATCAAATAATTATCTAAAGCCCGATGTGCATCATCATATGATTTCTTTATTTGAAATGCAGGAATAGCCTTGCCGATATCATGGATATAACAAATAAACTGTACAAGTTTAATTACTTCATCCTCACATAATCTACGTGTTAAAAGAGATTTCTGTCCATCACAAAGCCAGCAATTATAAAGCCATGTACCAACATTTTTGGTGTCAATCATATGCACAATCAAAGGGAGCCATAATGGAACTCCATTCTTATCAATCTTTTTCTTTCCCCATAATGCCAAAGCCTGCTGTGATAAAACACCCATATTCTCCACCAAAGTTTTAAATTAAATGTTATCTATTGTCGCTTGATAAGTATAAACTAATTATATCATTTTAACAACATTTAACACAAAAGAGTAAAATTCCAAATTGAGGGGCTTCTAATTTATAATTCCAAAATTGACCCTACAACATAAAAATATAATAGTAAAATATAAAAGCACTTGATTAATCTTACTCTCTATTAGTAGCAATAAAGTTCCTGACCAAGGATTTTCAATCAATCAAATTGCCTTCCTCACCTTAAATAATTTTCATCTACTATCAGTATACAACATCAAATGTGTGAAAAATCTCCCATAAGAACACTTCCAACCATTTGAAATAAAACATCTTAATTGTTAACTCATTTGATTGGTGTTCGAATATTTAAATAATACTTTTAATAAGGTATAGAAAATATAAAGTTAAAATGAACCAATAGTATAATAGATTCACAAAGATTATGAATATTCTCAGAAAAATCTATAGATCTTTAAGTAAAATTTTTGTACATCCCTATCCTACTATTTACAGGCAGGGATCCCGTTCCCATGCCGCATGAACACGTTGCTTAACATAAGCATCGCAAGTAAGTTTAAAGCTCTACCCTAGAGGATAATGGCAAATAAAAAAGACACCGTTTCAGGTGTCTCTTTTGTGATGCATAGAATATGGAAGTTTATCTGCCAGCCGCAATTTCAATATGGGAATCCTCCGGATTCCATTCCTCTGTGGGTTGCGGCTCC
>OGSS01000242.1_pt1 | contig 66805 bp, 64 predicted proteins | sample 1553591 | NCBI WGS metagenome assembly OGSS01 (sample SAMEA2580061, study PRJEB22360) | human gut metagenome | biome: human gut; feature: human-associated habitat; material: faeces | place: Denmark | collected 2008/2010
ACTGTCCAATTTTCTCATAAAATCAGCCTTTCCTTTTACTTTCGACTGATTATATTATAACACAGGAACACTTGTTTGTCTATGCTTTTCAGAACATTTGTTCTGCTGTATTTGTTTTCAATTATGTGCACAGATATGTGAGTTGAGTTTTAATATGCCAGATATTGCATGATTTTCCCAAAAGGCAATTCATCTCACCACCTAGAGATGATGGGAGAATTCTTGCAAAGTGTTGTTAAAGTTTCTATTTACACATGACCTCCAGAACCTGCCACCGACAGTTTTCTCTGGATGCATGGCATCAAAAAAGGAAAACGATCTGTCTGTGCAAACCATCAATACCACAAACAGATCGTTTTCCTTAATCAAATCTTTTATTTCAGGCTTTCATCATCTATCTTATGAACTGCCAGTTGTTTTATCTTCTACTTACTCTGTCCCGCAATAATCTCTTCCGCCATTCCAAACATCTCCTCAGCGCCGAGATCCTCACCAAACTTGAAGAGGCTGTAGCCCTGTCCGTCCATGTTCCACTCTACCGTGTAGGAAGTCATAACTTCGACCTTATCGCTGCCGTAAGCCAGGTTAAAATTGCCGTCTTCCTGGGCCTTTTTGTCCTCCTCGGTGAGCTCATAATCTGCCGGAACGAACTTGTTGGTCAGCTTGTAGAAACAGAGTTCTGTACCATCCTCGCATGTCCTCACCTCTGCCGGGGTGAGTTCTCCATCCATGCCGACTTCCGCGGAAAACGTGACATCCTCCATGCCGTCTTTTCCGTATGTGACGGAAAGCTGTGTTCCGTTTCCCAGTTTATTTCCATCTTTATCTTCCGTCTCATAGTTTACCGGCACAGCAGCCTTAAACGCGTACCCGTTGGAGAATTTCTCCGGGAAATCTACCATCGGTCCATTCTCCTTCTGAAGCTCCAGCGCCTGTTCATAGGTGTGGACTTCATCTCTTATATCGGTGCGGGATGTGATTCCCGCGATCTTTCCAATCGCGAACGCCGTCATGCTTCCAAATACACAGATCGCTGCAACTGCTGCTACCGCTTTTTTCATAAAACCTTTCTTCATATAATTTCCCTCTCTTTCTATCTTCTCATATACATTTCTCCGGATCCGCGCCTTCCGCACCGATTCGTCCGGAAGTTCGCCTGCGCGGCTCTCAAACATGTTTTTCAGTCTCTTTTCTAAGATAGGATCGTCCATGTTTTTCCTCCTTCCTCCTGTGTGAGGATTTGCTTCAACTGTTCCTTCGCGTGGAACAGCCTGGATTTCACCGTTCCCTCAAACACTCCGCAGACCCTTGCGATCTCGCGGATCGGCATATCATTGTAATAGTATAGGATCAACACGGTCTTCTGCTTCGGCGGCAGCTTTTCCACCGCCTCGTAGAGGATCCGCTCCTCTTCCTTCATAATGCAGTTTTCCAGGACGGACCTTCCGGTGTCCGCCTGCCCGGATGCAGGTTCCTCCTCCGGCTGTTCTTTCCGCGACTTTCTGATGATCTTCCACGCGGACCTTGTGAGTATCCTGTAAAACCATGTCTTAAAGGCTGCCGGATCCCGGAGCTTCTTTCTGTTTAAATAGCAGGCGGTGAATGTCTCCTGGACAATGTCCTCGCTGTCCGCCGCGTTCCCGGAGATCAGCCAGGCCGCCCTGAGCGCCGGCCTCTCATACTTCTCCATCAGCTCCCCGAAGGCATCCATGTCCCCGTTGATCATGCGTCTCACGATATTCTCTTCATCCATGTCCTGCCTCCTCTCTTTTTTGATGCATCTGTCTTATAGAGACAGGCAATTGGGGGAAAGTTCATTTTTATCGGAAATTTCTTTTCTTCTTTATTCTTCCAAATATATAACTTATTTTTCCACCAGACATATTTATTTTTGTTTTTCTATCTACACTGACTTCCACCGCGTCTACCGTCAACCATTTTCATAGAGCCGCCAAAAACAGGACAGCCACCCGCATCCACGCAGATGATCTGTCCTGTTTCGATTGATGCCTTAATATGATTTTTCGTACTAATACCTTAACTTGATCCTTGAAAGCTCCACATCCACCTGATACCCATGGCTGCGAAGATACTCCTTCATGCCCTCCCGGGCGAGGTCGATATGATTCTTCGGGGCAACGGTAATGCTGCGGATCGGGAGTTTTTTCTTTCCGCCGCTTAAGTCGATCGCAATATACGGGGCCAGAAAACCTTCCTTTTCCCGAAACAGGATCCGGCTGTTTCCCCGCTCCTTGAATGCGATCCGGTACTCTTTTTCCGCTGCAAATTCTTCCTGCTTGAAAAACAGCGCGTAGATTCCGAGCGCCTTCTGGATCAGCTTTTTCACCTTCAGAAACATGTCCGACTCCGGCTCTGCCACCGCAACGGACATCATCGCTTCAAAGCTGATACCAAGTGCCGCCGGGATCCGTTCAAACAGCAGCTCCCGCAGCATCTCCTCCTGCTCTTTTCTGTCATAGATCACATATCCATGGTAAGACACCACCTGACGCGTGTCCATGATCTTTAAGAGACTCCCGCTCTCAAATCCAATATTATATCCGGTATGGTCCCCGAACTCCGCCCACAGTGTAATGCTGTCCGGCTCCGTCGAGAAGGAGACAATATAGTAAGAACTGCGGTCCATCTCCAAAACCGTATCCAGAACCTGCGATGTGAGGAGTTCTTTCCACTCCGGGCATTCGATCTTGCCGATCACGTCCCGGATCACATGCAGAATATAATACATCTCGTTGGTGTCATTCAGGAAACTGCTCTTCGTTGCCCGCATGCAGCGTTCCAGAATAATCCCCTGGATCCCATTCAGTTTTGTGTAATGATATAAGACCTCGTCCTCTCCGATGACCGGAAGTTTTACAAGTTTTCGAACCATTGCCCCTTCTTCCCGTGGAACTGTCCGCAGCTTTCCGGCCTTAGAACAGCCGGGTCGATGCCGTTATTTTCTTCAGTTCAGCACTAAAATATATTTTTGTTGTAACGATTCAGTACCTTCCAGACTATGTTTTCTTACGATCAACACAGCAAATACCCAGACCTGCTGAACAGTTACTTTTTGCTTTGATTTAAATATATCTTATCGGAAATAAGGACACTATCTTGCCTATGTAAAATTTATGTAAGAATTCTGGCATCTGACCGGAAAACCCACGCATCTACCCCATGCGAATGGAAAAATCACGCATATTTCCGGTATTCCCGGATTGCCTCCTCCTCTGCCGCCTTCATGATCTCTTCCACGGAATTGCCCTCGATGTCAAGCCCCTCTGCGGTATAGCACACAGTCTTATTGATTCCGTAATATACCTTGCAGAGTTTCTCGACATACTCATATCCGAGATTCAGATCCCCGATGGAACCACCGCTGGTGGTCACATAATGGAGACTGTCGGCATGGCACAGCCCACCTGGGATTCCCTTGGAAGAAAAGGTAAAGGTCAGCCCTGTCACACAGATCTGCTCCAGATAACATTTCATTCTCGCCGGGAAAGTAAAATCCCAGTACGGAGCCGCCACAAGGATCCGGTCTGCGGATGCAAACTGCTTTGCATAGTCAAACATCGGTCCCTCATAAATTCCGGCTCTCGTGAGCTGTTCCCGTCCTGCACTCTCTTTTCCGGTAAAAAGCTTCAGATCTTCATCCTCTAGGCACATGGTCTCGACCTCATATTCCCCGTTCTTGTTCATTTCCTTTAATAAAGCCTGCGCAAGTCTCTCCGTTCTTGAAACATCGCGGTTCACGCACGCGTCAATGTACAATAATTTTTTCATACCTTTCCCCTCCAGATATTTTTGGTATTACATGTATCTATAAATTCAACAGTCTTCTCGAAAGCTCCAGCACATCCTCCGTATTCTTGCTGTTAAAGATCTTCACCTCACCTCCGGACTCTTTCCCCGATAACAGTCCACACTCAGTCAGGCGCTTTCTCGTCTGCTTCGCGGTTCCGAATCCGCCGTCATAGATCGCCACGCCGGGCAGATGTTTCTGGATCTCATTTTTTACTAACGGGTAATGCGTGCAGCCGAGTACCACCGCATCGATTTCCGATTTTTCATACGGCTCGAACTGTTTTTCCAGATACTCGTCCAGAACAGGTCCCTCTAACATTCCGCCTTCGATATACTCCACAAGTCCCGGGCACGGCATCTTGATGATATTCGCCTCGTCCTCGTAGACATGCAGCATGGAATTAAATTTTGTCTGGGAGAGAGTCATCGGAGTCGCCATAACGACAACCTTTGAGTGCTCTTTCGCAAGCACCGCCGGCTTCAGCGCCGGTTCGATTCCAATCACCGGAATATCCTTCTTCTCATACTCCTCCCTCAGTTCCCTAATTGCCACACTGGTTGCCGTGTTGCAGGCTACAACTATGGCTTTCGCCCCGCGTTCCAGCAAAAAATCCACATCCTTTTTTGTGAGGTCAATGACCTCCTCCGGGGTACGTGTGCCGTAAGGGGCATTTGCGGAGTCCCCGTAATATAAGAAATCCTCACCCGGCATCAGTTTCACTAATTCTCTCAAAACACTGATCCCACCGAGTCCGGAATCCAAAACACCGATCGGCCGATTGTCTGTATTCATAATGTACACCTCATTGACTGCCGCAGAGATCCGCCGGATCTCATGCAGCATATTATATGAATCCTCGTGTTCTCAGGCTGTCATGTTTCATTTCCATGACCGCACATCTCTTTCCTGCACAACACCAGTTATTTCATCGAATTATTCTTTGTGATGATCTCTTATATCTTATCACACTTTCCCCGTTTTGAACATCCACAGACTTTCTCCGCTCTGTTTTTGTGCACTTTTTAAAATTTAGGCCTTGATTTTTTTTATTTTTGGTTAATCTGTTTCTCAAAACACTGCTATACTTACGCTGTAACAAGAAAGAAGCGGTAACTGTTCAGTACCTTCACGGTTACGCAAAAATCCATTCCGAATTGCCTGCGGCAATGGGATTTTTGCCTGCTGGCCAAAATTATGTTACGGTCAGCGCAGTAAATGCGCAGACCTATTGAACAGTTATTAGTCACAAACTTAACAAAACCCCTTTATACACTAAAGCTGAGGGCTGCTAAGCGAATCCGGCAGAACGAATACTGGTTCGTTTGCCGGGAATCAGATTTTTGGAGGAAAAGATAAATGACTACTTTAAAAGCTGAAAAAAGAAGCATGGATGTAAAGGCAAAGAGATTAAGACGTGAAGGATTTGTTACAGGTAATGTTTTCGGACATGCCATCGAAGGCTCCATTCCGGTAAAGATGAACTCTGTAGACGCAGAACGTCTTTTAAAGACCGAACATAAAGGCGGTCAGATCAACCTCGACATCGAGGGTCAGGTATATGATGTCCTGATCAAGGAAGTGGACTACAATGCAATGACACGAAAGATTGATGAGATTGATTTTCAGGCACTTGTAAGCACTGAGAAGGTTACTTCCACGGCCGAGATCGTTATCCTGAACCGTGAAGCTGTTATCGGCGGCGTTCTTCAGGAAGACTTAAGCGAAGTTGCTTACAGAGCATTCCCGTCCGCACTGATCGAGAAGACAACACTGGATGCTGCAGGTCTCAAGGTTGGTGACATCGTACATGTCAAGGATCTTGACATCGCAAAGAACAAAGACATCGACTTAAAGACTGATCCGGAGGCTGTTGTGCTCTCCGTCATCCCGGTTCACAACGTTGTTCCGGAAACTGAAGTTACAACTGCACCTGCTGCAGCTGCTGCTGAGGAGAAAGAGACCAAATAATCTCCGCGTCCATATATAGAAATGGATATAAAAATGGCGGTATCGCTTCAATGGTGAGCGATGCCGCCATTTTTACATCCGTAGGAAATGAACACTCCTTGTACTTCCCGCTGGAATCAAGTATAATAAAAACAATCAAAGACGCTTTTTCTGATGGGAGGAATTTGCATGGGAAGTTATCTGAATCCGGGGAATCTTTCATTCCGCGGTAGTCTCCGCTCTAAAATTTATGTCGACAAAAGCGAACTGATCGCCAGAACCAATGAAGCGCTTTGTACCGAGCAGAAATATATCTGTGTAAGCCGTCCAAGAAGATTCGGAAAATCAATGGCCGCTAATATGCTCGCCGCATATTATGACCGGAGCGAGGATACAACGGAATTATTTCAAAATCTTGCTATCAGTAAAGACAGATCGTATAGGGAAAATCTGAACCAATATGATGTGATCAAAATCAATATGCAGGAATTTTTAAGTATGTCTGAAACAATGGAAGAAATGCTGGAGATGCTTAAAAATTATCTGATTTTGGATTTTAAGGAGACATTTCACGAAATACAGTTTCGTGATGAAAAGAATCTGATTCAGGTCATGAAAGACGTATTCCGTTATACCAAATGTCCTTTTGTGATCCTGATCGATGAGTGGGACTGCCTGTTCCGGGAGTACAAGCAGAATAAAGAGGCTCAGAAAAAATATTTAGATTTTCTGCGCGCATGGCTGAAGGATAAGGATTATGTGGCATTGGCCTACATGACCGGCATATTACCCATTAAAAAATATGGCTCCCATTCCGCATTAAATATGTTTACAGAATATTCCATGACCGATCCAGGCGATCTGGCCGGGTATTTCGGCTTCACTGAACAGGAAGTATCCAGACTCTGCGATACATACGATATGAATTTCGAGGAAGCGAAAACATGGTATGATGGATATCATCTGATCGCACATCGCCAGAATGGTGATGAACATTACTCTATTTACAGTCCTAAATCGGTTGTGGAAGCCATGCTGCGACACAAGTTGGGAACTTATTGGAATCAGACGGAAACATATGAAGCCTTAAAAATTTACATTCAGATGGATATGGACGGACTGCAGGACTCTGTGGTCAGAATGCTTGCAGGTGAAGCAGTACAAATCAATATAGGAACTTTCAGCAATGATATGACCACATTTGCCACTAAAGATGATGTCTTGACATTACTGATCCATCTCGGCTACCTGACATACAACAGCGTAGATGGTACCGTTGCCATTCCTAATAAAGAAGTCTCACAGGAATATGTGAATGCAATCAGCACCATGAACTGGCATGGCGTGATCGACTCCGTAGAATCATCCCGTAAACTTTTAGAATCATTGTGGGCCATGGACGCCGACGCAGTTGCGGCAGGAGTTGACAAGGCTCACGATGAAATTTCGATTCTTCAGTACAACGATGAAAATTCTCTGAGCTGTACCATAAATCTTGCATTTTACTTTGCACGTGAATATTATACGATAATCCGTGAACTGCCTACAGGTAAGGGTTTTGCTGATATATGTCTGATTCCGAGAAAACTGCATTTAGATAAGCCTGCGGTAGTGATCGAACTTAAATGGGATAAAAGCGCATCTGGAGCTTTAGACCAGATCAGAGAAAAACAGTATGGAAATGCATTGAAAGATTATCATGGTAGTATATTACTTGTTGGAATTAATTATAACAAAACAACGAAGAAACACGAATGCATGATCGAGACTATGCAGAAATAAATATAGTATCATGTGAACATCAGCAATATCTTTCAACTTAAAAGATCAAAAAAGTCGCTGAGTTGACAATTCTGTATTTCCCTGCTATACTGTCTTGCAGCTCATCGGAGGGCTTGTAAACGCATTTACAAAGCTGGATAAGATGCCGAAGGATCGTTCGGTATTTTATCCGGCTTTTTTATATAACTGGAAATTTCAGGTGGAAAATACTATGAAAAAGACAAATGATTTCACGGAAGGCAGCCAGATCATTCAGAGCGTCATGACGGTGATCACGAAAATCGCCATGGGCATCACGGTCCTTGTGGGGCAGAAAATCGGTGAAAAGCGTCCCCATGAGGCGGGCATCATTGGCAGCGGCATCGCAACCTCCGTGCTGGCGGGACTCTGCCTCAGCTATTTATTCTACACATACGTTCTGTACTTTGACGCACAAAATCACATCGGCGTCCCAACTTCGATCAAATTGCCATCCAAATCATAAAACCGGACCACCTTCTGTCCCCAACTATGTGTCATAAGGCGGTTCACATACTGGATATTGGGATATAACCGCTCCAATTTTTCAACAAATCTCTCTATGTTCTGTTCCTCAAAATAAAGCTCACACGAATTGCTTTCCGGAATAATAGTTTTCCCTAAAAAATCCTTCCATATCTTCTCCTCCTGCAGCACAAGCCCTTCCGTCAGGATTATATTTCCGTCATTATCAAGTACTATATCAAGTCCAAACAGATCATGATAAAACTTTTTCGATCTCTCAATATCCTTGACAACGATCAAAATATTCCTCAATCTCATTCTACTTCTCCTGCACCTCCTTGCCGCTCAAATGCTCGATCTCGATTTCAAACATCTGCACAGCCCTTCCCGCCTGCGCGATCTCCTCATCAGCCAGCTGTTCATTCGGATAATATTTCATCGCAAACCGTTTTAACATTTCCATTGCTTTCTCACTGCCATTTTCCATCAAATGACATCTCCCGAACACAACCGTACTCTGCATAAACGGTGCCCAGTCTTCCCCCCTGATCGTCTCATTTCCATAAACCGTAAAACATACCTTATCACATACCCGCAGTGCATCGACCTTATGCCCCGCGCGCGCACCATGAAAATAGTTTTTCCGGTTCTCCCTGTCATAAAAATAATTGAGCGGGATCGCATACGGATATCCATCATCCCCATTCACCGCAAGAACACCTCTCCTGCTGTTTTGCAGAAGTTCCTCCGCCGCGCTATCCTCGATCTTATTTCTCTTTTTTCGAATCTCTCTAAACATAATTCTACACTCCTGATTCATAATATTACCAACCTCATCTTTTCCTTCTCCAAACACCGGCAAATTCTTCCAGATCCATTATATCTCACACGATTGGATTCGTCATCCTCTTCCTTCTCCAATGCGTTTTCCAGCCCCGGTTATACTCCATATTTTATCAAGCTCTGTTTTTCACTTTGCCGCATACAAGCGCTCACACTGTAACGCGCACGTTTGACAACCACTCATTTTTCACATATGATTGACACGCAAATACTAATACGAAAAAGGGAATCTCACCATGTTTGAAAAACTAAAATATTTCTCCACGATCTTCTTCGGCACCTTCATCATCGCCGTGGGAGTTTATTTCTTCATGAACCCGAACCACATCGTCAGCGGAAGTATCTCCGGACTCGCCGTGGTTCTTGTAAACTTTGTCCCACTGTCCCTCTCCGCAACGACGCTGCTCTTAAACATCATCTGCATCATTTTAGCGTTCCTCTTTGTAGATAAGACCTTTGGGACAAAGATCATCTTTATCTCCTTCCTGCTTCCGGCGCTGCTCTTCGTGTTCGAGCTTCTGTTCCCGGGTCCGGTATCCCCGACCGGAAATATCGCTATGGATATGGTCGCCATGATCATCGTGATCTGCTACGGACAGGCTGTCCTCTTTAACGCGAACGCTGCGTCCGGCGGTCTCGACATTATCGCGAAAATCATGAACAAATATCTCCATATGGACCTCGGAAAATCCATCATCATCGCTGGTCTTGTGACCGTCGCAAGCTCCTACTTTGCCTACGATCTCCAGACTGTGATTATCGGCGCCCTGTCCACTTACCTCAGCGGTCTCGTTCTGGACTACTTCATTGACGAGTTCACCGGAAAGATCCGCGTCTGCGTCATCTCCGAGCACAATGATGATTTTAAACGTTACGTCATCGAGACGCTCCAGCGAGGTATCACCGTCTACACCGCCACCGGCGGCTACAGTGATGCGCAGAAGGAGGAGATTCTGGCTATTCTCACAAAAAAGGAATATGGTCAGTTTATGGACTATGTCCAGGCAAAAGATCCCAACGCTTTTGTCACGATCTCTAACGTGAAACGCGTGGTGGGAAGCTGGAATACGCCGAAGAGACGGACGTACTTCTAAAACCTGAAAAAGTGGTCACTCAGCGGCAGCTTTTTAAGTGTATGACATCAAAAAAGCAGATCTGCAACGGCAACAACATTTTGCCTGCAGACCTGCTTTTCTTATATACAAAATTCTGATTTTAATTCAGGAAATTCTCAATAATGACGTTCTCCGCCTCTTCCTCGGTAAGTCCAAGTGTCCTAAGCTTTAAGAGCTGCTCATCGTTGATCCTTCCGATCGCCGCCTCATGGATGATCGCCGCGTTGAGATCACGCGCGCGGATCTCCGGAATGGATCCGATCTCGGCGTGGTCCATAATGATGGAGTCACACTGGATATGGGCCTGACATTTGTTGTTTCCGACCGCCTTCGGGTGGAAGGTCTGGACGGAATTGCCTTTTCCGACAGATCTTGAGATGATCTGGGCTGAGCTGTCCTCACCGTTTAAACGTACCTCGATGTTGGACTCCGCCGTCTGGTCTCCCTCGGTCATGAGGCGCTCCGTCACATACAATCTGGAGTTTTTATCCATCTCCACAAGCGTCTCGCGGACTGTGGAGTCAACGCCCTTGATCTGTGCCGTATCCAGCGTAAATACAGAATTTTCTCCCACATAGATATTCGTCACCGGATTCAGCACACGACCGCCGGTTCCATTTCCCTCTCCATAATGCTTTTCCTGATAACAGACGTTCGCATTCTTTCCAACATGAAAGGTGTGGATCCCGTCATGTCTGCTCTCATTGCATCCGCTGTTGTGGATCCCGCAGCCCGCAACGATCGTAACGTCCGCGCCGTCCGCGATATAGAAATCATTGTATACAAGGTCTGTCATGCCGGAAACGCTGACGACCACCGGGATGTAAACTTTCTCGCCCTTTGTATCGCCATCAATATAGATATCGATCCCCGGCTTGTCCGTCTTCTTCTTGATCTTAATATGCTCACTGTCACCGTGACAGATGGATGTTCCGTTCTGGCGCAGATTGAAAGCGCCCTTCTGGGAAAATCCGTTGTCATTGATGACTTTCAGTACTTCTTCTACTACATGATCCAGCTCTACCATTACGCTCTCACCCCCGCATTTCCTGCACATGCATGACATTTATCAAGACCTTCTAAACACGGCAGGACATCTTCCTTCCGTCCTTCCGCCTTGATCTTCCCGTCATCGATCACCATGATCCGGTCTGCCATGCTGATAATCTTCTCCTGATGGGAGATGACGATCAGACTCTGTTTTTTCTCTTTGTGGATCTCCTCGAATTTCCGGATCAGCATGGAAAAACTCCAGAGATCGATCCCGGCTTCCGGCTCATCAAAAATACATAAGGTATGTTCCTTCGCAAGAACCGTCGCGATCTCGATCCGCTTCATCTCGCCTCCGGAAAGCGTTCCGTCGATCTGACGGCCTAAATATTCCTCCGCACAGAGTCCCACATCGGACAGAAGCCTGCAGCACTCCTGATCTGACATTTCTCTTCCTGCTGCCAGCGCAAGAAGTCTCTGCACCGTCATTCCCTTAAATCTCGGCGGCTGCTGGAATGCATAGCCGATCCCGGCGTTAGCCCGGTGGTTGATATCGTAATCCGTGATATCTTCCCCGTTTAAAAAGATCTTTCCGCTCTCCGCCTTCTCAATTCCGATCAGGACTTTCGCCAGTGTGGACTTTCCGCCACCGTTTGGTCCCGTGATCACCAGCATCTCCCCATCGTCCACCTGGAAAGAAATATGATCCAGAAGACATTTTTTCGCCCCGTTATCCTCCACATGAAGGACTAAGTTTTCTGCTTTTAACACGATTTCACCTCTCTGTATCTCTAAACGAGTCAAACCTCATTTTCACTGCCGGAACACAGCGTATCCCCATCTCACTTTTTGCGCATGCTGAACCCATCCGCGTATAAACTGTATTTATCCGGTAGGTATAATCGCATTATAACGCAAAACTGCCAATTTCGCCATCAAATTATAGGATTCTCCGGATGTTCCTTTTTTTATACATTCTATTTTCCCCTCAACACTGGTTTTTCCGCGATATGACAAGGCCATATTTCCCGTTCCATCATCTGCTCCGCCATTCTGCCTCCTGATTATACCTCTCGCCGGTTCTATTCCAATTTGAGCGTCTGCGGCAGATTAAATTGCCTTTTCCCATGTTCTATGGTAGACTATCTCTTACACGCACAAATGTATTTGTGACAAAAACACGAGGAGACCTTAATTATGAATCATAAACGAAGTTCGTTCTCCGGAAAGCTCGGTTTCGTCTTATCGGCGGCGGGCGCGTCCGTAGGACTTGGAAACATCTGGCGTTTCCCCTATCTCGCAGCAAAGTATGGCGGAGGAATCTTTCTGCTCGTCTATATCATTCTGGCACTGACCTTTGGCTACACGATGATCGTGGCGGAAACTGCTCTCGGCCGCATGACCAAAAAGAGTCCTGTGGGTGCCTATGAATCCTTCGGAAAGTCAAAATGGCTGTCCTTCGGCGGCTGGATCAATGCTGTGATCCCGATCCTGATCGTCCCGTACTATTCTGTGATCGGCGGCTGGGTCATCAAATATCTGGCTGAATACCTTCTTGGACATGGACAGGCCCTTGCCACAGACGAATATTTCTCCGCGTTTATTTCCAACGGTCGTTCTACGGAGATCTGCTTTATTCTCTTCACCCTGTTTACAGTTGTTATCATTTACGCAGGTGTCCGCAACGGGATCGAGCGTGTATCAAAGTTTATGATGCCGATCCTCGTGGTCCTTTCCCTGCTCATCGCGGGCTATTCCGTATCGAGACCGGGGGCTATGAGTGGTGTGAAATATCTTCTGGTACCAAACCTTGAGAACTTCTCATGGATGACGGTGGTATCCGCTATGGGACAGATGTTCTACTCCCTGTCCATCGCCATGGGAATCCTTATCACCTTCGGTTCCTACATGAAAAAAGATACTTCGATCGAAGATTCCACCCAGAATGTTGAGATCTTCGATACCGCGATCGCGATCATGGCCGGTCTCATGATCATCCCGGCCGTCTTCGCCTTCTCCGGCGGTGACCCGGATACCCTGCAGGCCGGTCCTGCGCTGATGTTCATCACGATCCCGAAGGTGTTCGCAAGCATGGGACTCGGAGCCGCAGTCGGCATCCTGTTTTTTGTCCTGGTCCTGTTCGCGGCTGTCACAAGTTCCATCGCCCTGACCGAGAGTGCCGTCTCCACTTTTGAGGATGAGCTGCACTGGAGCCGGAAAAAGGCGACGGTATTTATGGCTGTCATTATGCTCCTGCTCGGAACGCTCTCCTGTCTCGGCTATGGTCCACTGGCCGGTGTGACCGTGATCGGAATGCAGTTCCTTGACTTCTTCGATTTCCTGACAAACTCTGTCATGATGCCGATCGCGGCGATCGCGACCTGCCTTCTCGTATCGAGAGTCATCGGAGTTGCAAAGATCGAACAGGAGGTTACAGACGGCGGTCATCCGTTCCGCAGAAAAGTGATCTTCCAGTTTATGATCCAGTATCTCTGCCCGATCTTTGCGGCTATCATACTGATCAGTTCTGTGGCGAACGCGTTTGGGTGGATCTCGATGTAACATCCACCCATCCTTTTGCTCCTGCCACCTGCTCCAGCTCCGGGATCGTAAGCTTCACCGCACTATGGTCGTTTCCCGCTGCCGGGTACACCGTTGTGAACTGCTTCAGGCTGTCGTCCAGATAGACCTCAATCCCCTCGTTGATCCCAAAGGGGCACACGCCACCCGGCGCATGGCCGATCCGCGCTTCTACCTGATCAAACGGGATCATCTTCGCCTTTACATGAAATGTATCTTTATATTTGTGGTTATCGACTTTTGCCGTCCCTTCCGTCAGGATCAGGACGGCTTTTTCACCCTGTAAAAAGGACATGGTCTTCGCAATCATTCCCGGCTTCACATCCAGTGCCTCCGCAGCCTCTGCCACTGTGGCCGTTGATTCTTTCAGCTCGATCACATGATCCAGAAATCCCTTCTGTTCCAGATCTGCTTTTGCTTTTTCAAGTGACATGATCCTATTTCTCCTTTGTTGATAATTCGCTGACTGGATTTTCGATCTCCGCAATATCAGCATCCAAATAGCTTCGCAGTCTTCTCCATCCTCTCCGCGATCGGAACTCCAAATGGGCACCGTGCTTCGCACAAATGACATCCGATGCACTCCGATGCCTTATGTTCCAGAAGCTCATAGTGGGATTGCACTGTCGCCGGGATCTGCGGCTGCATGGTTGCCAGATCATAAAACTTGTTGATCATGGCAATATCCAGATTTGCGGCACACGGCTTGCAATGTCCGCAGTATGTACATTCGCCCCGGTAGGAATGGAACGGCGCATTCGCGATCACAGACGCATAGTCTTTCTCCGTCTCTGAGGCAGTCTCATATCCCACTGCCGCATCTACCTGCTCCTTTGTGTCATATCCACACATGATGGAGCAGACAGCCGGTCTCGTCAGCGCATAGTGAATACACTGGACCGGGGTAAGACAGACACCGAACGGAGATCTCTTCGCATCGAAAAGTCTTCCGCCCGCGAATCCCTTCATGACCGTGATCCCCACATCGTTCTCCTCACAGGCCTTATAGAGCATCGCCCGGTCCAAATCGATCCCCTTAAGTCCCGCGTCAAACTCCTCCGCAAACATCGTATCGATATCCTCACTCGCCGGCAGCATATCAAACGCCGGGTTGATACTGAAAAGGATCATCTCTATATATCCGGACTCAACCGCCTTCATAGCTACCTTCGGATTGTGGGAGCTCATGCCGATGTGCCGGATCACGCCTTTTTCTTTCAGCTCCATCACATAATCCAGATAATCAGAGTGCTGGATCTTCTCCCACTCTTCCTCAGAATCCACATAGTGGATCATTCCGAGATCGATATAGTCGGTCTGCAGTCTCTTTAAAAGGTCCTCAAAGGCCGGACGCACATATTTCATCTCCCGCGTGCGGAAATACTGTCCGTCCTTCCAGGTAGATCCGATGTGTCCCTGAATGAACCACTGATCCCGGTTCTCTTTAATTCCCTCGCCGATGATATTTCTCGATTTCGGATCCGCCATCCAGCAGTCCAGCATATTGATCCCTTTCTCTGACGCATACCGGATCAGCTCAATGCCCTCAGTTTCCGTATGCCGTTCCAGCCATTCCCCGCCAAATCCGATCTCACTCACCATGAGCCCTGTTTTTCCCAATCGTCTTGTCTTCATGTGTTCTCCTCCGATCATCTGTTGCCTCCGGCATTTCTCCCATCAGGATCCTACTGAAATGCCCCCGGTCCGTCGCTCTCCGACACGAATTTTGCGATCTTCACCGCTCCATTTCCATTCTTATCCACAGCATAGAACGTATACGTTCCTTTTTCCGTGATCTGGAACGCCGCCATATCCTTCTCATTCACCGTAAACGCCGTTCCTTCCACAGTCCCGTTCGCAAACTCCCCTGCCGTGTGTTCTCCCTTTGCATAGAAAAGCTTATCAAGATCCCCATCAATATCGAGGACGCGGACAGTCAGATACATTCCGCCATTCCGGTTCGAGGTCTGCATCTCCAGATATGGAGCCGTTCCGTTCGCCGGTCTCGTTCCACCGTTCTGAAATCCCTTTCTCGATAGACTGCCGATATCATAGGAAAGGGCTGCGCCCACATTCAGCATACCGCCGGACACCGTCACGTCCTTGAGACTCTCCATCGGTGTCACCGTGGACATCAGGATCTCCTTCACATCCGCAACCCCGATCCCGTCAAAATACGAATAGATCATTGCCGCCGCCCCGGACACCATCGGTGCCGCCATGGACGTTCCGCTCATGTATCCATAGGTGTTTCCAGGGGTCGTACTTAAAATATAACTTCCCGGCGCCGCAAGATCCACGGTCGTTTTTCCATAGTTGGAGCTTGCGGACAAGGCCCCATCAAAGCTCAGATTCGCGACGGAAATAATATTGTCCAGATCATACGCCGCCGGATAAAACGGGATCACGTCCGTATCAACGCCTTTTCCTGTCTTCGGATTTCCGTTTCCCGCTGCCACTACAAACAGCATACCGGAATTCTTCATCGCCTCATATAACGCCTTATCATCTGTCGTCGACGTCAGGCTCAGGTTGCAGATCACCGCTCCGTTATCCTCCGCATATTTGATCGCCTTGATGACAGCCGCCGTGCTTCCGCCGCCGTCATTTCCTCCAAGGGCCTTTAACGCCATCACCCGAACCCGGGTTCCCGGAACGATTCCCGAGATTCCGATCCCGTTTCCTGTCCCGGCACTGATCGTCCCGGCCCCGTGGGTTCCGTGGCTGTCCTCATTCCCGGTGAAGATCTGATTGTTATTATTGTAGAAATTCCACCCATAACAATCATCCACGTAGCCGTTTCCGTCATCGTCGATGCCGTTTTCCGGAATCTCATCGGTATTGACCCATAAAGTGTCCTTCAGATCTTCATGAGAAGCATCAATTCCCGTATCGATCATTGCGACGATGGTATCATGGCTTCCGTTCCCATATGTCTCCCATGCCTGTTTCAGGTTGATATCCACGCCGGAAACCGCCTGTCTCTTCTTTACCTCCACGAGAGTTCCAAGAAGCTCCGCATTCTCCGATGGCTGACCGAACGGATCCGAGTAGACCGGATACTTCGTAACCTCTTCCGATGTGAACGATCCATCGTTGAAGAACGCCCACTGCTCCGATGCGGACGGGTCATTCGTCTGAAGTTTTTCAGACGCATACGCCATAGACGGCTGTCCCGCTGCCGCGAGCATCACCGCCGCCATAAATCCCGCCGCATGTCTGCAGACCGCTTTTCTCTTTCCATAATCATTCTGATCCATAAAAATTCTCTTTTCTCTCTCCATTTCCAGCCCTGCAAAGCGGACATTCGCAATTCGTTTCTGCTGTCTTCTGAGCTGTGTTCAAATCTGTATTTTATTTTACCAGATATTCTTGTCTTTTTCATGAATTATTTCTTTTAATTTGCTGATATAGAAAAATGGGCAGGATGACACTTTTTGTCACCCTGCCCACATTTATCCATATTTAGTTCTGCTGCTCCGGATTCTGCTCCGTCGGGGCCTCCAAAGCCTCAGCAGCCTGTACCGGCTGGCTCGCCGCGTCCTCCGCGAACTCGCCTCCCATACGGCTCTTCTCTTCTTTCTTTCCTTCCTCCGGCTCCGGGATTCCCTTTACCTCACGGAAGATCTTCATGAACTCCTTGCCTGTGATCGTCTCTTTCTCGATCAGGAACGCGGCGATCTGATCCATCGCATCACGGTTTTCGGAGAGAAGACGCTTTGCCTCAGCATAGGCGTTCTTTAACATCTTCATGACTTCCGTATCGATCTCAGCCGCCGTAGCGTCACCGCAGTTTAAGACGGTGCGTCCTGTCAGATACTGGTTCTCCTGGGTCGCAAGCCCCATAAGACCGAACTTCTCAGACATACCATACTGGGTGACCATCGCTCTCGCGATCCTTGTCGCCTGCTCGATATCATTCGCAGCACCTGTCGTCACCGTGTCAAACACGAGTTCCTCAGCCGCACGTCCGGCAAGGGAAACCACGAGCATTGCCTCAAGTTCTTTTTTCGTATTTAAATATTTTTCCTCTTCCGGAACCTGCATGACATATCCCAACGCTCCCATGGTACGCGGAACGATCGTGATCTTCTGGACCGGTTCAGCATCCTTCTGAAGCGCGGTGACAAGCGCGTGTCCAACCTCATGGTAGGAGACGATCCGGCGCTCCTCTTTGCTTAAGATCCGGTCTTTCTTCTCTTTTCCGACGAGAACAAGCTCCACAGCCTCAAAGAGGTCTTTCTGGGAGACAGCCTGGCGTCCGTTCTTGACTGCGTTGATAGCCGCCTCGTTCATCATGTTCGCGAGATCCGCGCCCACAGCACCGGAAGTCGCAAGGGCGATCTCCTCGAAGTCGACAGTCTCATCCAGGCGCACATCCTTGGAATGTACCTTTAAGATATTGACACGGCCCTTCAGGTCCGGCTTGTCAACAATCACACGTCTGTCAAAACGTCCCGGTCTCAAAAGTGCCGGATCCAGGATCTCCGGACGGTTCGTCGCGCCCAGGACGAGAAGTCCCTTAGAGGAATCAAATCCATCCATCTCGGAAAGCAGCTGGTTTAAGGTCTGCTCTCTCTCATCATTTCCGCCCATCCGGCTGTCACGGCTGCGTCCGATGGCATCGATCTCATCAATAAAGATGATACACGGTGCGGACTGCTGTGCCTGCTTGAAGAGGTCACGGACACGGGACGCACCCACGCCGACAAACATCTCCACGAAATCAGAACCGGAAAGGGAATAGAACGGAACATGTGCCTCACCGGCTACCGCCTTCGCAAGCAGAGTCTTACCTGTTCCTGGAGGTCCCACAAGGAGCGCTCCTTTCGGCAGTTTTGCACCGATCTTTGAATATTTCTGCGGGTTGTGCAGGAAGTCAACGATCTCCACAAGGGATTCCTTCGCCTCGTCCTCGCCCGCTACGTCAGCAAACGTGACTCCCGTCTCCTTCTGGACGTAGACCTTGGCGTTGCTCTTTCCAACGCCCATCATTCCTCCGCCGCCCATCCGGCTGTACATCATATAGAGAAGTCCGATCATGAGCGCCGACGGGAGTACCCATCCCATCAGAAAGTTTAAAATACTCGCGCTCGTACTCGTATCTTCCGCCACCACATGGACCCCGTTGGCATCTAAAAGACGCTCTGCAAGATCAACATCCGGGATTCTTACCGTATAATACTGGATGAAGCGGGAAAGCTTCGTGGAAGAAGTCTTTGGCGTTAAGTAGATCCTGTTGCTGGAGATCTTCGCCGTATCGATCTCTCCCTCTTTTAAGTATTCCACAAATTCCTCATACCCGAGTTCCTGGGTCTGGTTTTTGCGGACCATGTTGTTCATAACGGTCACAGCGATCAGCGTGATCACTAGGATCAGGGCGAGCACCCCGATATTCTGTCCGCTTGGCCGCTTTCCGCCATTTCTGTTCTGATTGTTGTTGTCCATTGATTTTCTCCACTTCTTTTGCGCATATATCACATTTGGGTATATTGACCCATGATTTTGTGATACCTAATCATTATAAGTTGAGTTTCCCCATAAGGCAATAAAAAAAGTATGAAATTTCTATGTTTACAAAAAATATCAGAAACGCTACAATACAACATGGATAGCAATTTTATCATTTAAAATATATCTGAAAGGATATTTATCATGAATACCGTCACACACCCGATTCCGCCTGTTTTTGACAGCGCCTCCAGGATTCTGATCCTCGGTTCCTTCCCGTCCGTCAAATCCAGGGAAGGACATTTTTTCTATCACCACCCGCAGAACCGTTTCTGGAAGACCCTGGCCGGAATTCTCGCGGTTCCGGTTCCAGGCAGTATTGATGAGAAAAAGGAATTTCTCCTCTCCCATCATATTGCCCTCTGGGATGTGATCGCATCCTGCTCCATCGAGGGTTCCAGCGACAGCTCCATCCGCGATGTCGTGCCCAACGATCTCTCCCGGATCCTGTCTGCCTCCAGTATTCAGGCAATCTTCTGCAATGGGAAGACCTCCTGGAACTATTATAAAAAATATCAGGAGGCCGTGACCGGAATCCCGGCAGTCTCCCTTCCCTCCACGAGCCCGGCGAACGCGGCGTGGACGCTGGAGAAATTAGAAGGAGCCTGGGGTGTGATTTCAGATTATCTCGAATAAAAAATTATGAATTACTTTCCTGTTTTATTTTCCTTTTTCGATGGAAACTATCATTCAGGAGGTGATTCCATGAAAAACTCATCAAAGAAACTGCTTACCAGCGCCGACTGGGACATCGACATCCAGGCCTGCTCCGCCACCGACTGCACCGGCCTGATCCCGGCGCTCCCGGAGACCGACGCAGAATTAGAACATTATCAGGAGCTCTACCACTACCTGCCGGATTCCCCGGACCAGACAGCTGATGATTCCGACCATTATAAATCCTAAACCAACACGAAAGAAGCATTTAAAGTTATGTTAACCGAATCCATCTACAAATCATGCACTCTCTGTCCCAGGGAATGCCACGCCGACCGTACAATCTCCACCGGCTTCTGCGGCGCCGGGCACGAGCTCCGCGCCGCCAGGGCCGCCCTGCATATGTGGGAAGAACCCTGCATCAGCGGCACCACCGGAAGCGGAACCGTCTTCTTCTCCGGCTGTACGTTACGCTGCGTCTTCTGCCAGAACTTCCAACTGAGTCACGAAAACTACGGAAAAACCATCTCCGTCTCCCGCCTCGCCGATATCTTCCTGGAACTCCAGGAAAAAGGCGCCGCAAACATCAACCTCGTGACCGGGACCCAGTTCGCTCCATCTATCGTCCGCGCCCTGGATCTCGCGAAGCCGAAGCTTCAGATCCCTGTCGTCTTTAACTGCGGCGGCTACGAAAAGCTTGAAACGATCCGTGATCTCGCAGACTACGTCGATATCTGGCTTCCAGACCTCAAATACATGGACAGCGGTCTCGCCAAGAAATACTCCGCCGCCCCGGACTATTTCGAGAAAGCTTCCGCCGCCATAAAAGAAATGATCCGCCTCACCGGCGGACTTTCCTGGAATAAAAGGAATCCATCAATGCTGGACCGCGGCGTCATCATCCGCCACATGGTCCTTCCGGGCGCAAAAGAGGACTCGATCCGCCTCCTGCACTGGATCAGGGAAAATCTCCCGGATCACCAGTATCTTATCAGCATCATGAGCCAGTATACGCCGTTCTACAGGAGCACCGAATATCCGGAGATCAACCGGCGGATCACCTCCTATGAGTACAACAAAGTCGTTGACACCGCGATTGACCTCGGTCTCACGGAAGGGTTTATGCAGGAAAGAAGCAGCGCGAAAGAAGAATATACGCCACCGTTTGACTGTGAAGGGCTTTAATACAGATTAATAAGCCTGCCCGGTTACAGACCTGCACCTGGTTCGTACAGACAGTTTGCTACTCTCCCCCAAAAGCAAGTGGCAGCAATTCTTTTCTGCGCATAAAAAGTGGGTACCGAATCAATTTTCTTGTTTCGATACCCACCTTAATGTTCTGCGTTATCCAATGGATCTTACCTCGTTTTCATTAGATTTTTTTCTATATGAAGTTTTCCTTTTTCACTCCGCCGGCTTTTTCCGAAATCTTATCTTTCTTTTCGTTCTCATATCGATTATTGTATTTCTCTTTTTGATACTTTCTCGTCATATCTTGAAGGATTTCAAATAATCTTTTTTCGATTAATTACCCGGTTTTGTGTTTTTCCTTTGTTCCGGATTTTTCAAATTTGAAAAACGGAACGAGACTTATGTGTTCGGTGGACTGTACCTCCTTTACTTAGATTTTTTTAAGTACGAACCTTTTCGTCTTCTTTGCTTTGTTCTCTCTTTCTTTTTGTTGTCTTCATTATATTCGATAATTTCTTATTTGTCAATATGTTTTTAGAAAAAATATTTTTTATTTTATTGTTATTAGTTTATTGTTTTATTGTGTATAATTATTCAAATAATTATATTATTTCGCAAAAGAAATTCCCTCTCTTTTTTCATCCTTCTCCCATCCGCAATGACCTTTCTATATGGCTTCTACAGCTTTCTTCTTTCTCCGCACCCGCGAAACAGGACAGCAAAGGCGATGGAGATCCCAGCTATCATGAGAAACAGATCCGAATACACCCCAAAGGCCGCCGACACCTTCTCCCAGGAGTCCCCAGCGATCCTCCCGGCATAGACGAGGACCGTGTTCCACAGAAGACTTCCCGCCGCCGTAAAGACAAGAAACGGCACAAACGGCATCCTGGCAATCCCTGCAGGGATGGAGATCAGGCTGCGGACGATGGGGATCAGCCTGCACAGGAACACCGCCGATCTCCCGCGTTCCCTGAACCATCCTTTCGCGAGATCCACATCTTCCAAGTGGAAGTGAAGCAGATGTCCGATCTGTCCGCAGAGCAGTTTCCGGAACACCTCATCCGGCAGAAACCGTCCCACGCTGTATAGAATGACAGCCCCCGCCAGCGATCCGGCAGTGGAAAACAGGATCACACCGACGGGCGTCATGTCCGTGCAGACCGTCATGACGCCCCCAAAGGTCAGGATCACCTCCGACGGGATCGGAGGAAAGAGATTTTCAACTAAAATAAGGAGGAACACAGCAAGATTGCCGTATTCCCCCATCAATTCCAGTACCAGCTCCCGCATACAGACACCCCCGCTTTACCATGGGTATAATATATGCAGCATCCAGTCTGTTTTATTCACTTTTCCCGAATCCATTCATCTGCAGATTCAGCTTTTATATTAACCGTTATACTTCTTACTCTGCTCCGCAATCAGCGCCGCATCGTCAAAGTAGTTGATCTTCATAGCCGCACGCATCTCCTTTAATGTCTGTGCAGCTACGCGTTCTGCCTTCTCGCTTCCGCTCTTTAAGATCTCGTATACAGCCGGGATGTCCTGCTCCCATCTCTTTCTTCTCTCGCGGATCGGACGGAGCTCCTCCTCAAGCACACGATTCAAGAACTTCTTGACCTTTACATCGCCAAGTCCACCGCGTTTGTAGTGCTCTTTCACCTCGTCGAGGTTCTTGTAATCCGGCCAGAACTCTGCGAAGTATTCGTCCTTGCAGAATGCGTCCAGATATGTGAAGACGGTATTTCCCTCAACCTGTCCCGGATCGCTTACCTTTAAGTGGTTCGGATCTGTGTACATGGACATGACTTTCTTCTTTACGTCCTCCTCTGTATCGGAAAGGTAGATGCAGTTTCCTAAGGATTTGCTCATCTTTGCCTTTCCGTCGGTGCCCGGAAGACGGCGGCATGCGTCATTGCTCGGAAGAAGAATATCCGGCATAACAAGGGTATCTGTATTGTACACCGTATTGAATTTGTGAACGATCTCTCTTGTCTGCTCCACCATCGGCATCTGGTCCTCACCAGCCGGAACCACGTCTGCCTTGAAAGCTGTGATATCGGCAGCCTGACTGATCGGATAGGTAAAGAAGCCGACCGGGATGCTGGCCTCAAAGTTTCTCATCTGGATCTCACTCTTTACGGTTGGGTTTCTCTGCAGTCTGGAAACCGTAACGATGTCCATAAAGTAAGCGGTCATCTCATAAAGCTCCGGCACCATGGACTGGATAAAGATCGTGGATTTTTCCGGATCAAGACCTGCAGACAGGTAATCGAGTGCAACCTCCAGAATATTCTGGCGGACCTTCTCCGGGTTATCCGCATTGTCTGTGAGCGCCTGGGAGTCAGCAATCATGATATAGATATCGCTGTACTCTCCGGAATTCTGAAGCTCTACTCTTCTTCTAAGAGATCCTACATAATGTCCTACATGAAGACGGCCTGTCGGGCGGTCTCCTGTTAAAATAATCTTTCCCACAACAATATTCCTTTCTCTCCTGTGATGTCAGGTTTCTGTGATACCGGCGGCTCCACGACTGCAGTCCCATTTCGATCTCCAGAAATCCTGTCGGCTGACCCCAAGTTTCAGGCTACAGCCGGTGGATGAAAATTCCGCTTCGCAGTTTCGGTTCAAACCAGGTCGATTTCGGCGGCATCAGAAGCCCCGCGTCCGCAACAGACAGCAGTTCTTCCATCGATGTCGGATACATGGAAAAGGCGATCTTCATGTCCGCCTCACAGCGGCGCTCCAGTTCTTTCACGCCGCGGATCCCGCCCACAAAGTCGATGCGCTTATCCGTTCTCGGGTCTCCGATTCCAAGCACCGGAGCCAGGAATTTCTCCTGGAGCACGGACACGTCAAGTCCCTTCACCGGATCATCCGGTCGGACTCCCGCCTTTAATTTCAGATCATACCATGTTCCTCCGAGGTACATGCCGACCTCACCGCGTTCCTTCGGCTCCACAGCTTCCTTTAAAGGTCCGGAGACCTCAAAAAGCTTCGAAGCTTCCTTTAATAGCTCCTCCTCCGAGTGTCCGTTCAGATCCCGCACTACACGGTTATACGGCAGGATCGTCAGTTCATCCTCTGAGAACAATACGGAGAGGAAGTAGTTGAACGGGGCGTCCTTCGGCGCGTCCGGGTGTTCCGCCCTGCGCTTTAAGGCAACCTTCACGGCAGAAGCCGCGCGGTGATGACCGTCTGCGATATATGTCGCCGGGAGCTTTTCAAATTCCTCCCGGATCTCTTTTATCATATCACCGGATCCGATTTTCCATACCCGGTGTCTGATTCCATCCTCTGAGATAAAATTATAAAGCGGATTCTCCTCTTTTGCAAGTGCAACCAGTTCTTTTAAGCGTTTTACCGGGCGATATGCGAGAAAAATCGGTCCGGACTGGGCGTCCATCACATCGATATGGCGGATCCGGTCCAGTTCCTTCTCCTCTCTCGTGTTCTCGTGCTTCTTGATCACGCCGTTTACATAGTCATCTACGCTTGAGCATGCCACGATTCCTGTCTGGGAATGATCGTTCATCGTGAGTTCATAGAGATAGTAGGTCTCATTCGGATCTTCCACATAGTTTCCGTCCTTCACCCATTGTTCGAAAAGATCCTTTGCGTGGGCATAGACCTCCGGCGCGTACATGTCCGCCGTGTCCGGGAATCCCGTCTCCGGGCGGTCGATGGCAAGGAAGGAAAGAGGATGGGACTTCACCTCTCGCTTTGCCTCCTCCCTGTTGTATACATCATACGGAAGTGCCGCGATCTCTGCCGCATGTTCTGCTGCCGGGCGCACGCATGAAAACGGTCTCACTACTGCCATGCCTGTTACCTCCCCATATTATTTTTATCCTGCCTCTATATTACACTCAATTCTCTATAAACGCAATTCATCCATGACGATTTTTCGTACATGGATGAATTACAATTACATTTCACAGCTGCCACCTTCTTATGCAGCCGTATTATTCTCTTTTCGACTATATTTTTTAGCCCTTGATCACGCGGACCTTATACATTCCATTGATCTTTTCAAGATGGGCAACCGCCTCCGCTTTCGCCGGATCTTCCAGATCAAGAAGCGTGTACGCGTACTTGTCACGGCTCTTGTTCGTCATATTGGCGATATTGATTCCCTCAGCAGCAAGGATCGACGTGATCTGACCGATCATGTTCGGAATATTCGCGTGGAGCAGGCCGATTCTTCCTGCCACCTGACAGATTCCCATGTCGCAGGCCGGATAGTTTACAGAGTTCTTGATATTACCATTTTCTAAGTAATCCTTTAACTCATCCGCAGCCATCACCGCGCAGTTGTCCTCGGATTCCTCCGTGGATGCGCCAAGATGCGGTGTAGCGATCACGCCTTCCATTGCGGAAGTCTTTGCGTTCGGGAAGTCGGTGATGTATTTTTTTACCTTTCCGCTCTTTAACGCCTCTGCCATATCATCATCATTTACAAGCAGGTCTCTCGCGTAGTTTAAGATCACGACACCGTCCTTCATCTGGTCAAAAGCATTCTTGTTGATCATTTCCTTCGTGGAATCGAGAAGCGGCACATGGACAGTGATGTAATCGCAGTCTTTGTAGATCGTATTCACATCCATAATGTGCTTTACAGATCGGGACAGCATCCACGCCGCATTTACGGAGATAAACGGATCATAGCCGTAAACTTCCATTCCGAGAGCAGCGGCAGCGTTCGCAACCTCACAGCCGATAGCGCCAAGACCGATGACTCCAAGCTTTTTGCCCCTGATCTCGTTTCCGGCAAAGGCTTTTTTGCTTTTCTCCATCTTCTTGCTGATATCTTCTTCCCCGGCATGTTCTCTGCACCATTCGATACCTCCGACAACATCTCTGGAAGTCAGGAACAGACCCGCGAGAACAAGCTCCTTTACACCGTTCTTATTTGCGCCCGGTGTATTGAATACGACGATGCCCTTCTTCGCACACTCGTCGAGCGGGATATTGTTGACTCCGGCTCCGGCTCTGGCAATGGCCTGGAGTCCGGACGGGAATTCTGTCTCGTGGAGAGACGCGCTACGGACCAGGATTCCTTCCGCGTCCTTAATATCATCTACAAGTTTATAGTCTCCCGTGAGGCGGTCTGTGCCATAGTGGGAGATCTGATTTAAACAACAAATATTTCTCATGATTTTTCCTCTGATATTTTCATCCGGCAGTCTTACGCGTCCGCGTGCTCCGCCTCAAATTTCTTCATAAATTCTACAAGCTTCACAACGCCCTCCTCCGGCATTGCGTTGTAGATGCTGGCTCTCATGCCGCCGACGGTACGGTGTCCTTTTAAGTTCACGAATCCGGCTGCCTCTGCCTCTTTTACGAACAGGGCATCCAGATCCTTATCGCCTGTAACGAACGGCACATTCATGATGGAACGGTCCTCTTTGCGGACAGTTCCGTGGAAGAGCCTGCTCTGATCCAGATAATCGTAAAGGATCTTTGCCTTTCGCTCGTTTCTCTCCTTCATAGCTTCCAGTCCGCCCTGCTTCTTCAGCCATTTGAAGACCTTGCCGCAGATATAGATTCCGTAACACGGCGGAGTGTTGTAGAGGGATCCGGCCTTCGCCTGGACATCGTAGCGCATGATCGTCGGTGTCTCCGGAAGAACATCCTCGCGGATCAGGTCCTCACGGATGATCACGATAACAACACCTGCCGGTCCGATATTTTTCTGGACACCGCCATAGATCACACCGTATTTTGATACATCCATCGGTTCAGAGAGGAAACAGGAGGACACATCAGAGACGAGTGTTTTTCCCTTTGTGTTCGGGAGTGTGTGGAATTTTGTTCCGTAGATCGTATTATTTTCGCAGATATAAACGTAATCGGCATTCTCATCGACCGGAAGATCGGAACAGTCCGGAATATAGCTGAAGGTCTCGTCTTCGCTGGACGCGATGGCATTTGCTGTTCCGTAAAGCTTTGCTTCCTTCCATGCTTTCTTTGCCCACTGTCCGGTGATAATATAGTCGCCGACGCGGTTTTTAAAAAGGTTTAACGGGACTGCCGCAAACTGCTGGTGAGCTCCACCCTGTAAAAACAGGACTTTGTAGTTGTCCGGGATCTTTAAAAGATCGCGGATGTCCTGCTCTGCTGTCTGGATGATCTCCTCGAACGCTTTTGAGCGGTGGCTCATCTCCATAACGGACATTCCGGTTCCATTGTAATCAAGCATCTCGGCTGCTGCTTCTTTTAAGACTTCTTCCGGCAGCACAGCCGGTCCTGCGGAAAAGTTGTAAACTCTGCTCATAGTTTTATTCCCCTCTCTCTGATTGCTCTATGATCGGTCCTTTCAGGAATGACCACACATCCATCCTTTGTCTCGCGATCCGGCGCCACACTTTACTCTGTCTCTTCTCTACCATTGCAACGCGACGCCTTAGGATGATTTGACATATATCCTAACACAAGTGCCCGGGCAAATCAATGATAAATTTTTGCTTTGCCCCGAATTATGCAAACTTTTTTCCATTTTTGGTAATTTTTTTTAAAATATATGACTGCCGTCGGCAATTTCTTCCGGATTTCTATAAAAAGAATGTGCCTTGGCACATTCTCGCGCCTCGCGCGGTCGCTTGCGACAATCTATATCTTCGCGCGAGTGTGCATCTTGGACACGTTAGTGCCTTTTTATGTAACAGGGAATTTCCTGTTACATAAAAAGGCAGAACACATGAACTCATGTATTCTGCCAGTCTCGTTCTGCTTTATTTTATCAGATTCTATCACAGATCAGATTTCCCATCTCGGTGGTTCCAACCTGCTTTTTGCCCTCGTCCATGATATCGACGGTGCGGTAGCCCTCTGCGAGGACCTTTCTGACCGCATCCTCAATAGCATCTGCTTCCTTGTCAAGGTCGAAGGAGAAGCGGAGCATCATAGCTGCGGAGAGGATCGTCGCGATCGGATTTGCGATGTCTTTTCCTGCGATATCCGGTGCGGAACCATGGCTCGGCTCGTAGAGACCAAATTTGCTCTCATTTAAGCTTGCGGAGGACAGCATACCGATGGAACCGGTGATCATGCTCGCCTCGTCGGATAAGATGTCGCCAAACATGTTCTCTGTTAAGATAACATCGAACTGGCGCGGGTTCATAACGAGCTGCATTGCGCAGTTGTCGACCAGCATATTTTCAAGAGTGACTTCCGGGTAGTCCTTTGCGACTTCCGCAACGACTTTTCTCCAGAGTCTGGAGGAGTCAAGTACATTTGCCTTATCGACGCTGGTTACTTTCTTCTTTCTCTTCATGGCGATCTCGAATGCCTTGATCGCTACGCGGCGGATCTCCTTCTCGCTGTATACGAGAGTATCTGTCGCCTGCTCAACACCGTTTACGGTCTCTGTGTGGCGCTCACCGAAGTAAAGGCCTCCGGTCAGCTCGCGGACGATGACCATGTCGAAGCCGTCACCGATGATCTCCTGTTTTAACGGGCATGCGCCTGCAAGATCATTGTAGAGGTATGCCGGGCGGATATTTGCGAAGAGATTTAATCCTTTGCGGATCGCAAGAAGTCCTGCCTCCGGTCTTAAGTTCGGGGCAACATCGTACCAGCGGGAGTTGCCGACATTTCCACCGACTGCACCGAGAAGAACAGCGTCACTCTTCTTTGCAGTCTCCAGCGCCTCGTCTGTCAGCGGCACACCGTAGGTGTCGATGGAGATTCCACCCATGAGGACCTCTTCATAGTTGAATTTATGACCGTATTTCTGACCTGTTTTATCTAAAACTTTCTTTGCTTCTCTCACGATTTCCGGACCGATCCCGTCACCGGAGATCGTTGCAATTCTATATTCCATGTCTTTTTCCTCCATATCCCGCCTGAAAATTCACGAAATGCTGCCGTCATTTCCATATTTTTCGGGTATTTTACTTTTCATATTTGTACCGGACTAATTCCTTTTCTGTCCGATTATCTCTTTGTAATCATACTCTAATTTTTCTTAATTTTCAACAAATTGGAGGAATTACTGGCATATATGTTTTCTATTATTTATATGAATCACAGTTATACTTTAGCGGGGTTCACTCTCACTGCTTCTCTTCATGATAAAAGGCACATCACCCGGAACCAATGTTTATTCCATGGCATGTGCCTTTTTCGTTACTGTTCACGCTTTGCGCAAACAGTAACTGATTTTGCCGATGCTTCGCATTCCGAATCGGCAAAATCCACTACCACCACTGTATTGTACGGAATTTTCAGTTCAGAAAATTCCTACCCGTGTACAGTAACCCACTTTGGATTGCCCAGGAAGCAGATTCTGCGCAGTCAATGTACTCTTCAGAAGGGAGATTTTTCTTATGAACAGCGAACTTCTCTACGTTTTTGGGACCGGAAACGCGACGGTCACAAATCTTTACAATACATGCTTCGCCCTCAGAGACGGGGATGAATATTTCATGGTGGATGCCGGCGGCGGAAACGGGATCTTAAAGATCCTGGACAACATGCAGGTTCCGTTAGAGCACATCCACCACATTTTTGTGACCCACGCCCACACGGACCATGTTTTAGGCATCGTCTGGATGGTCCGCATGATCGCCACAAAGATGAAAAAGGACCAGTATGTCGGGGATGCCTATATCTACTGCCATTCAGAACTTATCGAGACGATCAGGACGCTCTGCCGCCTGACGATCCAGGATAAATTTTACAACATGATCGGCAACCGGATCCATTTAGAGGAAGTGAAGGACGGTGAGACCCGCCATATTTTAAGCTACGACGTGACATTCTTCGATATCCACTCCACGAAGTTAAAACAGTTCGGATTCACGCTGACATTAAATAATGGAAGAAAGCTCACCTGTGCCGGGGATGAACCGTACAATCCGGTCTGTGAGAAGTATGTCCGCGGCAGCGACTGGCTGCTCCACGAGGCATTCTGCCTCTATGCGGAGCGGGATATCTGGAAGCCGTACGAGAAGCACCACAGCACCGTGAAGGATGCCTGTGAACTGGCGGAGTCCCTGGGAATCCCGAACCTCGTACTCTGGCACACGGAGGACAGCAATGTTGCCGGTCGGGAACGGCTTTATAAGAGTGAGGGAAAACGCTATTACAGCGGAAATATTTATGTGCCGGATGATGAGAGTTTAATCGCTTTATAGTGAGACTGATCGCAGTATGGCACTCTGTTCTCCGTCATCTTTTGTCTGCCTGGGCATTTTGCCGGTTCGGCAATTCGTTAAATTGGTCTGTCCTCTTGCGCAGGCTGGATTTTAGGTTATATTTGTCCTGATTTAGGAGGAAAAGGTTATGTCTATTAAACCGTGGATCTGCAACGGATCCAGGACGATCGTAAAGGACCGCTGGATCGATCTTCACGCCGATGACTGCGCACTGCCGGATGGCACGAAGATCTCTCCGTTTTATGTAAATGATGTTCCGGATTTTGTTGTCGTGGTCGCCGTCACCGTTGACGGGGACTTCGTTTTCGTGCGCCAGTACCGCCATGGAACGAGACAGATCCTTTTAGAACTTCCGGCGGGCTGCATGGAGCCGACAGATTCCGATCCGGGTGCCGGGGCCGCAAGAGAGCTTTTCGAGGAGACCGGGTACGCCGGAAGCGAGCCCGTATTTCTCTGTAAGGTCGCGCCGAATGCGGCCTGTATCAGCAACTTCGCCCACTGTTACCTGATCAGGGACTGCAAAAAAGTCAGCAGCCAGCATCTGGACGCCACCGAGGACCTGGAGATCGTTGTGATGTCTGCCGAGGAGACGAAAAAGCTTATGGCGGAAGGCGGACTCGTGCAGGCGGTGCATGTGGCGGCGATGTATTATGCGGAAAAAATTTTAAATAAGTAGATCTCTCCACTGCTATTTATTTTTGCTGGCTGGCATTTTCCAGTGCTAAGCACAGCAGTAACGCAGCACTGTCAATCAAGCTCCATTGATCATTAATGATTTTGTTACAGTTCAGCCATTACATCTTCTTGTTTTCATATTCATGAAAACAAGAAGCTTGGTGGTTCCACCATATGCTGATTTGGATGAAAAAGTGCTTATGCAAGCAAGCTTGCAACACACTTTCTCATTCAAACCAGCGCATGGCTGAACTGTAACATGATTTTCTATCCAGCCATACTTTCATTTTCTATTGCTTTTACAGTTAAACGGATGATATTTTATGTCTGGTATTTGTTTGAAAAGGATACGCATTATGAATAAACGTGAAATTTCAGAAATTAAGAAACAGTTTAAGAAGGACAACAACGCCATCACCCGCATCTGCGGATGTTATGTCGATGCGGAAAAGCAGATCAAGACGACCCTGAAGGAGGCGTTCTTTGCCCTGTCCGAGGAGGAGATCTTCAAATATTATGAGATCTTCAAGAAATCCCTGTCCGGCGGAATCGGAAAGAATCTCCACAACCTGGAGTACTCGATCCACGACGAAGGTCCGGACAGCGCCCACGAGCTTCTCATGAAGCTCCGCGACGAGAAGCTCGCCGACGATGAGACCGTGGATACCTTTTATAATAAGGTAATCGAAAATTACGAATATGGTGAAAACTACTATATTATCCTGATCCACAGCGCCTACGATGTACCGGGAAAGGCGTCCGACAATGAGGAAATGTTCGACGCATCCGAGGAAGTCTACAACCACGTCCTCTGCTGCATCTGCCCGGTAAAGCTCTCCGAGCCGGGTCTCTCCTACAATGAGGCAACCAACGCCATCGAGGAGCGTCCCCGGGACTGGTGGGTACAGGCTCCGATGACCGGATTCCTGTTCCCAGCTTTCAATGACCGCAGCAGCGATATCCATGGTGTCCTGTATTTCTCCAAGAATCCGGAGGAGCTTCACTCCGAGTTCATTGATGCCTGCCTCGGCGCGCCGACACCGATCTCCTTCAAATCCCAGAAAGAGGCGTTCCAGGAGATCCTGACGGATACTCTCGGCGAAGAGTGCGACTATGAGATTGTCCGCCAGATCCATGAGAATCTCACGGAGCTTGCGGAGGAACATAAAGAGGATGAGATTCCGTTAACGCTCACAAAGCCGGAAGTCAAAGATCTTTTGGAAAAGAGCGGCGTGGAGCCGGAGCGCCTGGAGCACTTCGATAAAGTCTACGAGGAAGCCGCCGGGGAGAACACCGCGATCCTCGTTCCGGCGATCACCGGAACCGGAAAATTTGCCGTGAAGACACCGGATGTGGATATTAAGGTCAACCCGGACCGTCTCGATCTCGTAGGAACCAAGTTCATCGGTGGACGCCGCTGCCTTGTAATTGCCGTTGAGGACAACGTGGAAGTCAACGGCATGCCGGTGAAGATGTGGGAGGAGCAGAAGGAGGTGCAGTAACATGGCACCATCCGCCCGTTTTACTGAAGATTTCGCATACGAGGTCCTGTCCGTAGTCGGGGAGATTCCCGAGGGAACCGTCGCCACCTACGGCCAGATCGCCCGCCTCATCGGCAGGGACAAAAACTCCCGCCTCGTGGCCCGGGTCCTCTCCCACGCCTCAAACTACGGAGACTTCCCCTGCCACCGAGTTGTCAACCACGCCGGTCGCCTCGTCCCCGGCTGGCCGGAACAGGCATTTCTGCTGCGGCAGGAAGGCGTGGAGCTGAAAGACGCGATGCATGTGGACCTCAGGAAATATCAATGGGAATGCTGATTTGACAAATTTCTCCATTTTTGCTATAATTTCTTCGTAACAATTTTGTAATATTCGAAACAATTCCCGCAATATAACCGGGACATTCAACTGATATGAGGAAATTTTGCATGATAACATTACAGAATCTGATTCCTGACTTTTCAAAGAAGCTTCTTTTAAAAGCGGCTGCCGCCGCATCTGTCCTGTTCCTTTCCGTTACACTCTCGGCTATTCCGTCTTTCGCTGCATCCGCCTATGACAATCTCGCCGTGGCAAATGTGACAAGTGAACCGTTAAATATGCGGACGAAGCCATCTACCGCGGGTGAGATCGTCGGGAAGTGCTACCGCGGGGCGGGCGGAACTGTGCTGGAGAGAAAAGATGGCTGGACAAAGGTCCGTTCCGGAAAAATTGAGGGATGGATGAGTGACAAATATCTGCTCTTTGGGACAGATATCGAGCCATTGGCGAAGGAACTCGGTCTTCTATCCGCGAAGATCACCGCGACGACCTTGAACGTCCGCGAGATTCCGTCCACAGATTCCGCAATCTTAAAACAGGCGGCCGAAGGCGATTCCTTCCCTGTCTTAAGTGAATCCGACGGCTGGACAAAGGTTCAGCTCTCCGCTGACACAAACGGCTATATTTCCAGTAAATACGCCTCTATCAGCCCAGTACCTGCTGCCGCTGTTGACGCAAAGGAAGAGTCCGCGGCGCTGAGCGCATCCGGAAACGAAACCTCTGCGGCACCATCCTATGTAATCTCCGCCACCGAAGATGAGATCTACCTAATGGCAGCCTGCGTGGCCATGGAGGCCAGTGACGATTCCTATGAAGATAAGCTCGCTGTAGCAAGCTGTATTGTAAACCGTGTAAAATCCGGAAAATGGGGCAAAACGATCTCCGACGTGATCTACGCCGACGGCCAGTTCCCCGGCGCGTCCTCCGGCCTGTTGGACAAATACCTGGCAAAGGGTCCGTCCAAGTCCTGCATCAAAGCCGCCAAAGATGCTCTGTCAGGTTCCAACAATATCGGCGACTATCTCCACTTCAAATCCGCCAAACACGCCTCAACAGGCAGCTACTCTTCCTACAAGATCGTTGGCGGGAACTGTTTCTACAAAAAATAATATTTTATCTGCAAGACTTGCCATCGGCAGCTTCTTTCAGATGCATTGCAGCAAAAAAACAGGGAAAGCCTACCTTCTCCGAAGGTGCTTTCCCTGTTTCCGTACACATACCCCATTTCCTTTAATAACGCTTCAACTAAAAATGCTCTTCTTAAAAATCAACACCACTCTCCTACACTTCTGTTACAATCCATTTCTTAACCCCGTCTGTACTGAATCCAACGATTTCGGCAATCTCTTCAACCGAAATTCCCTTTTCGCTCATTCGAACCGCCGTATCCTTAGCTTGGCTTTCACGCCCTCCCGCATAGCTCTCATTTCTCAGGTCTTCCATCGCCTTACACATTTCTCTCACTCCTCTCTATTCTTCGATCTCCCTGCATCTCACCGCCGCCCGCGCTTTCCCCTTATTCGTGCAGGTAAACAGCGTCAGATCCCAGTCCCCGTCCTCCATCTTTTCGATGTCATAGCCGCCGACCGTCTCAATTTCCGTCACTTCATAGGAAAACACATTTCCATCCGCATCCGTAAACACCACGGAATCACCTGGATTCAGGCGCTTGATGCCGGAAAAATGGGTGCTGTAATTGTGTCCGGCGATGATCATATTCTTTAAGTACGCAGAACCACTGTAGCGGCACGGTGCTTTTTTGAGCTTTGCGTCGCTCCACTCGCTGATAACCGGAAGCTTGAGCCCCAGCGCCGGAATCTCGATCATCCCCACACATTCCTGTCCGTTTACCTCCACAGTCGGCATTTCCATCTCCGGATTCTTCTTATATTCCGGCACAAATTCCTTTTTCTCCGTCTCCAGCCGCTCCGGCAAATCGGCTGTCAGTGACTCCATCCGGACCACCATCTCCTCTGATTCTGCTCCGGCCCGGTCTGATTCTCTTATATTATAAACAGTAAGAAGAAGAGCCGCCGCGATCAGCAGCAAACCCACGCCTGTTAAAAGCTTCCCTTTCATAGTCTTACTATCCCGTCCTCCATATTGCATATGCTGTCTGTGTTCCTTTTTAATTGTATTGTTTTTCTGTTCTGCAAGAACTCTAAAAAAGGATGTACCTTGGCACATTCTCGCGCCTCGTGCGGTCACTTGCGACAATCTACATCTTCGCGCGAGTGCGCATCATTGGCACGTTAGTGCCTGGCAGAATTCATCCGTCTCGAAATCTCAATTTTTCTCAGTCCTTAAATATCTCCTTCAGTCTCTTCAGCAGCCCTTCCTCATCATTCTTCCCGATCACCATCGGTGCCCGTCTCCGCACATTCTCCGGCGCATTTCCCATAGCCGCGCCAAATCCTGCCGCATGCATCATGGAAAGGTCGCTCTCGCCGTCACCGAAGGCCGCTGCCTCTTCCGGGGAAATTCCGAGTTTTCCACAGAGCGTCTTCAAACCTTCCGACTTTTCCACGCCTGCTGCCGTGATCTCCAGATATTCCGGGTTGGAGGCCGCGGACTGAAGATCAGAGAAATCTCTTGCCAGAACCGCCGCCAGCTTTGTCATCACGTCCGGATCTCCCATGAGGAGAAATTTATGAATTCCGCCTTCTGTTTCAAATGTATCTTTAATAGATCCAATTTCAGCCGGAAATCCCACGATTTTCTCTTCCCGCTGCTCTCTCCAATCGTCCCGGTCATCCACGATCCACTTCTCGCCGCCGAAGGTATTGCAGGCAACAGCCGGAAAATCCTTATCCAGCATCGCCTTCAGTTCCAGTGCCCGTTTTAACGGAATCATCTTACTGTAGATCTCATGTCCGTCGTTATCGAGGATCAGTCCACCGCAGAACGCAATGATCGGTGCATGGTTCCCCAGCATTCTCTTAATGACCCGCACGCCTTCCGGTGACCGCGCGGAAGTCAGGATAAACGGGATCCCCTTATTCTCAAGATTCAGGATCATCTCCTTCGTCCCCTCCGTGATCTGTCCGTCCGACGTCAGCAGCGTGCCGTCGATGTCACTGAATACGATTTTGCAAGTTTTTTCTTTTTCCATCTTTATCTCCATATTTTTGACGTTTATCCGTTGTATTTCCACACCGGTACGACCGCCTGACGCAGTCCGCAGCTTCTCGCGAATGCGCCTTCTCCTATCCCCGCTGCAAAATACTCCTCTCGTTCTCCCGCACTTTCCGTGCCAGCAGCGTATACTGTCTGATCTCTTCCTCTGTAAAATTTCCAAACTTCGCCTGATAGTAATCGTTCTCCGCCGCCTCAAGATCCGGGATCACAACTTCTGATGCCGGAAGAAGTTCCAGTCGGATCTTTCGTTCTGTTCCCCGCCTTCTCGGAAGCTCCGTTACCTCCACCATCTTTTTCGCGGACAACCGCTGGACCGCCACCGCAAGGTCTCCGCGGCTAAGATCCATAAGATCCGCAAGATTCTTTCTGCTCAGCTCATGGCTTGCATCCTTCAGATATAAAAGCAGAGAAAGTTCCTCCATTGTCATATCATGCTTCAATGCCGCCGACTCCAGATATCTCTCCAGAAGTTTCCGGTCCCGGTATTTATCCACAATGATCCCATCATCGGAGATCACCTCCTGCAGCGCACTGCTCCGCTCCTCTCCGAGCTTCCGGTTTCCGGGGATCGATGCCGGGAAAACAAAGCCGTCCTTCGCTGCATCCACCAGAAAATGGTACACCTGAAGCCGGTTTTTCTCATAATCCTCTTCGTCCAACACATGCTTATAAAAGTTGTTGTAGTACTCAAACATCATAAGCTTCATCTTCACAGTCTTCGTGATGCTGATCTTCTGGTTCACCAGCGAACCTTTTGTCTTTACATAATAGTACACCGGTGTCCGCAGCGCATAGAATGTCTCTGCATAGCGGACATACTCCAGATTGAACATGAAATCCTCACACCAGCTGATCTCCGCATCCATCCGGATCCCGAAGCGGTTTACGAGATCGCGCCGGTACAGCTTATTCCACAGCACTCCATAGTAATAATCCGCCGGATTCTCCATCATAAACGACGCGAATTCCTCCCGGTCGATCACGCAGTCTGACTCGATGTCCCCTTTTCTGGATACCATATCCCCAACGACGCGGTAAAAATCGGAGATCACCATATCACAGCCATGTTCCTCTGCCGCCCGGACCATAAGCTTTGTCGCATCCGGCGTCAGCCAGTCATCACTGTCCACAAACTGGAGATATGTTCCCTTTGCCCTTTCAATTCCCTGATTTCTCGTATCTGAAACCCCGGAATTTTCTTTGTGGATCACCACCACACGCTCATCCGTCTTCGCATACGCATCACAGATCGAGCCTGACATATCTCTGCTCCCATCATCTACGAGGATCAGTTCAAAATCTCTATATTCCTGTCCGAGAATACTGTCCACACAGCGGTTCAGAAATTTTTCCGCATTGTAGACAGGAACAATTATACTGACGGTCGGTTTCATTCTCCTCCTCCATTCTCTATAATAACCTGTTGGAATATCTCCTATGAAATAAATTTACTATACGATCTATCATATCATATTTTTCTCACAATACGCGATTTATTTTTTTAAATTCTCTTGACTTTTGAAAATCTGTGACTATAATAAAGGGCAGTTTTAAATATTCCTTGCGATGATGGGAACGCTCTTAACGAAGGTCTTTCAGAGAGCAGCTGGCTGGTGAAAAGCTGCAGACACCGCGTTACAGACAATCCTCCCGGAGCTAACCACTGAAAGTGTTCCAAGTAGGCTGGTTCGGTTTACACCCGTTAACGTGTTGCCTGTTAATTTTTCATATTTGAAAAACGACGGGATCGAGAGGCTGTTTTTTTGACAGCAATAAGAGTGGTACCGCAGAAGTTTCGCTTCTGTCTCTTAAAAAATAAGAGACAGGAGTTTTTTTTTGCCCCGAAAGTGTTGTCAGGCGGACAGACAGACCGCGTGCTTGCACGCAGAGCTGTCTGTACATCTGACAACCAAGCCAGCATGAGTAAGCAGGGCGAAAGCCCGGATTACGAATGCCGGCGGAGATTGCGGGAGCACGCAGTGCGGAGCAATCTCCTTTCGCACACCGTGCGGAGCGATCTCCTTTCGCGCACCGTGCGGAGCAATCTCCTTTCGCACACTTTGCCAACACCACCATCAATTCCTTAGTTTCTTATCTGCGAGGGGCAGTTAAGATATATACTTATAATCAATCTATTCTTAAAAGACTTTAGGAGGTCATTATGAAAAAAAGTGCAAAATTATTATCCGCCGTTATGGCAGGCGCTATGGTTCTTTCCATGGCAGGCTGTGGCTCTTCCAGCAATTCCACAGAGACAACTGCTGCTGCCGCTGAGACAACAGCCGCTGCCGCTGATTCTTCCGCTGCTGAGAGCAAGGAAGCGACTTCAAACACAGACGCAACCGTAATAAAGCTTGGTACGACCGTAAACGAGCAGGACAGTTTCCAGGTATGTGCTGAGAAATTCGCTGAGCTCGTAAAAGAGCGCACAAACGGCGCCTACGAGATCGAGATCCATCCGAACGGAGCTCTCGGCGACGAGCGTACCATGCTTGAGAGCATGCAGATGGGTACTCTTGATATGGGTATCATCACAAGCGGTCCGTTCGTAAACTTCTCCAGCGCTATGGGTGTTCTCGATATGCCGTTCCTGTTTGCAAACAACGAGGAAGCTTACAAAGTCCTCGACGGTGAGATCGGTAAAGAGCTCCTTGGAACACTTGAGGATGCTGACTTAAAGGGTCTCGCATACGCAGAGCGTGGTTTCCGTAACATCACAAACAGCAAGAAGCCGATCACAAACGCGGCTGACGTTGCAGGCTTAAAGCTCCGTGTCATGGAGAACGACGTTTACACAGCTACCTTCAAGGCTCTTGATGTAAACGCGGTTCCGATGGCATGGTCCGACGCTTTAACAGCTCTTCAGCAGGGCACCATCGATGGCGAGGAGAACCCTATCAACGTTATCTACTCCTACAAGCTCTGGGAGTCCCAGAAGTATGTAACCCTTGACCGTCATTCCTACTCCACAGCGATCATCACAATGAGCAACGACCTCTTCAAGTCCTTACCGGAAGATGTTCAGAGGATCTTCGAGGAATCCGCACAGGAAGCTGCTGAGTACGAGCGCCAGTGGGTTGCAGATCAGGAAGCTGACCAGCTCCAGGAGATCAAGGATCATGGTATGGAAGTCGTCGAGAACCCGGATGTAGACAGCTTCCGTGCAGCTGTTCAGAGCGTATATGACGCTTACCCGGATTACGCTGATTACATCAAAAGAATCCAGGACGCATTAAAGTAATTTCGCAGCTGTTTGATTTTAAAGTTCGGTGCTAAAATCCGTTAACATTGCCCCGGCAATGGGATTTTTAAAGCAGGTTCTTCGGCTGCCCAGGGAAACCCGGGCAGCCGGAACTGTTACCACTGATGTATTGTATGGAATTTTCAGTTCAGAAAATTCCTACTCGCGTACTGTAAATCAGAACCGCTTTAGCACTTTCCATGTAATTGTTTCGGTTTTCAAAGGAGGAAACACCGTTGGCTTTCGTTAAGGGATTTCACAAACTCAGCGATATTCTGGACACCATCTGTTCCTACATCATCGTTGTCATGCTCGGCGCCATGGTCGTTATCACCGGCGCACAGATCGTCTGCCGTATGGCATTCACCGCACTCTCCTGGAGTGAGGAAGCGACCCGTTACCTTTTAGTCTGGTCATCATTTTTAGGCGCAAGCTGTGTATACAAGCACAGCGGCCATATCTCCATCACCTTCGTTCAGGATATGGTTCCGGCCGCATTAAGCAAAGTCTTAAAACTTCTCGTCCATGTGGTCTGCACAGTTCTTTTTGTTGTCGTGATCATCTATGGTATGAAATACTTCGGAAAACAGGGAAACCAGCTGTCTGCAGCGATGCGTCTTCCCATGAAATATATTTACCTCTGCATTCCGGTAGGATGCGGATTCATGCTCGTACACGCGGTTGACGCGGTTCTCGGACTTTTATTTGGAAAGGAGGAGGCATAACATGGCAGCATTATTATTCATTTCCTTTATCGTTCTGCTTCTGATCGGCGTTCCGGTCGCATTCGCGATCGCGGCGGCAGCTCTCCTCGTCCTCTTAAAAGGCGATGTAAAGCTCCTGATCCTCGTGCAGCGTATGTTCGCCAGCACCGACTCTTTCTCCCTGATCGCAGTCCCCTTCTTCATCTTTGCCGGCGACCTTCTCGCAAAGGGAAAAGTTTCCAAGGTGCTCGTTGAGTTCGCCGAGTCCTTACTTGGTATGTTAAAGGGCGGTCTTTCCATCGTATCCGTCCTCGCAGGCATGTTCTTCGCGGCGATCTCCGGTTCCGGTGCCGCCACAACAGCCGCTGTCGGTGCAACACTGATCCCGGAGTTAAAGAAACGTGGATACCGTGAAGATTCCGCCGCTGCCCTGATCGCAGCTGCCGGAACCATCGGTGTCGTTATCCCGCCGTCCGTTCCGATGGTATTATACGCCGTTATCTCTGAGGACAGCGTAAACACACTTTTCAAAAACGGATTTGTCCCGGGAATTTTAATGGGTGTGATCCTCGTCGCGATCTCCCTCTATCAGGCGCGCAAGTTCAACTACCCGAAGGGAAAAGCATTCTCTGTCGGAAACGTGCTCCACACCTTCAAGGAAGCGATCTGGGGAATCTTAATGCCGCTGATCATTCTCGGCGGAATCTTCTCCGGTTACTTCACACCGTCTGAGGCGGCTGCCGTAGCAGTCATCTACGCGATCTTCGTCTCCTTCTTTATCTACCGCGACCTTGATTTCAAGGGTCTCGTTGAGATTATGAAGGGAAGTGCAAAGACATCCGCTGTCATCATGATCATCATCGCATGCAGCGGTCCGTTCGGCTGGGTTCTCGCAAACTACAAGATCCCGGAAGCCATCGCAAGCGGAGTATTGGGAATCTCCACAAACAAGTATGTGATCATGTTCCTGATCTCCCTGATCATCCTGCTCGCCGGAGTCTTCATGGAGACCTCCTCCGCGATCATTATTCTTTCCCCGGTGTTCCTGCCGCTTGTCAAGGCCATGGGCATCAGCACCGTACATTTCGGGATCCTGTTCGTAGTTGGTATCGCCATCGGTATGATCACACCGCCGGTTGCCATCAACCTGTTCGTTGCTTCCGGTATCACGGGACTTCCGATCGAACGGATCTCCAAATCTGTTATCCCGTACCTGATCGGACTGATCATCGTATTCTTTATGATCGTATATGTTCCGCTTCTGATCCCGGGACTTATGTAATTGTAAAAAAGTCCGCCGAACCTTTTCACGATTCGGCGGACTTTCTATTTCCCCATTCACAAGCCGCTCTCTGCGGCTATATTTTTTGCAGGACCTGCGTCAGGAAATCACTCCGGACAAGTTTCCCGGAGAACTAAATTGCCTGCGCTTCCTCCAGTGTGGTCGTCTCGTACTTGTCGAGGATCACTCTCTGGATCATGTCCCGTGTTCCGGAATTGATCGGATGGGCGATATCACGGTATTCGCCGTCTGCTGCTTTTCTGCTCGGCATCGCGATAAACAGGCCTTTCTCCCCTTCGATGACCTTGATATCGTGGATCACAAACTCATTGTCCAGTGTGATGGACACGATCGCCTTCATCTTTCCCTCTTTCTCAATTCTTCTCACACGTACATCTGTTACCTGCATAATAACCTCCCCCATCTGCGCTCTCCGCAGATTTTATGTAATCACCGGCCAGTCAATATTTGAATGCCTGTCTTTCTGCCTTTGCCGCACCATCCGGAATATCCCGCTTCCGACCTGCGGCTCCCTTCTTACAGGGTATATCTCTCGTTCTTCTCGATCACGATCTTCACATCGTCCGGCTTTCCGATATACGTCGTATTCGCCCGGATCGTATCACGGCTCTCAACGATGCAGTTCTCGATAACGGTATTATCCCCAATATACACGTCATTTAAGATGATCGAATTCTTGATGATACAGTTGTTTCCGATATAGACCTTCTTAAACAGAACTGAATTCTCTACCGTTCCGTTTAAGATACAGCCGCTGGATACGAGACTGTTCTTCACTGATGCGCCCGGATTATATTTTGCCGGCGGAAGATCATCCACCTTGGAATAGATATCCGGATACTCTTTGAAGAAGTAGTTGCGCACTTCCGGTTTTAAGAAGTCCATATTTGTCTGGTAGTAAGCATCGACAGAAGCGATGTTGCTCCAGTATGTATTTAACTTGTATGCATAGATCCGCTTGAGACCTTTGTAGCGCACCAGGATGTCCTGTACGAAGTCATATCTGTCCTCGTTCGCGCAGCGCTCGATAAGTTCGATGAGCTGACGGCGGCGGACAACATAGATACCGCAGGAGATCGTGCGGGAATCAGCCACCATCGGCTTCTCCTCAAACTCAACGATCCGTCCGTCCGCGTTCGTCTTCACCATACCGAAGCGGGTCACATCCACATCGCCCGGCATGTCCTTGCAGACAACCGTGATATCTGCTTTCTTTTCAATATGATATTCCAGGACTTTGTTATAGTCCAGCTTATAAACACCGTCCCCGGAAGCGATCACAACGTAAGGCTCATGGCTCTTCTTTAAAAAGTCCAGATTCTGGTACAACGCATCTGCAGTTCCCCGGTACCAGTCACTGTGCTCCGCTGTGATCGTCGGAGTGAATACATACATTCCACCCTGTTTTCTTCCGAAATCCCACCATTTGGAAGAGCTTAAATGTTCATTTAAGGAACGGGAGTTATACTGTGTCAGTACGGCAACACTCTGGATATGAGAGTTGCTCATATTGCTTAACGCAAAATCCACGCTTCGGAAACTGCCCGCGATCGGCATCGCCGCGATCGCTCTCTTATTGGAAAGTTCGCGCATCCGCTTGCTGTTTCCGCCTGCTAAAACAATACCGATTGCTCTCATACGATTCCACCTGCCTTTATAATGTAGCCGCCACTCTCAAGCTCGCCATTCGGATAATCTTCCGCAGCCGTCGCGCCTGAAATTGCTGTATTCTTGCCAATCTTTACGTTTTCCGGAATTACGGAATGTTCGCCGACCGTAACAAGATCAAACTGGTAAACCTTCTGGTCGTATTTGCTCGGTGCGTATTCGCCGACGCCAAGGTGTGCCCCAGCTCCGACCTTTACGTCCTCGGCAATGATGGACTTTTCGACCACAGCACCTTTTCCGATCACGCTGTCCTGCATGATGATCGAATCCTTGACCACGGCGCCCTCCTCAATCACAACTCCGGAACCGATCACGGAATTCGTCACCTCACCGTAGATCTCAGAACCCTCTCCGATGATACATTTTGTGATCTTTGCGTCAGAAGAGATATACTGCGGCGGGATACGGTCGCTCTTTGTGTAGATCTTCCAGTATTCCTCATACAGGTTGAACTCCGGAATAATATCGATGAGCTCCATATTTGCTTCCCAGTAGGAACCGAGGGTTCCGACATCTTTCCAGTAGCCATTGTACTCATATGCAAAGATCCGTTTTCCCTGCTCGAAGCAGTACGGGATCACATGCTTTCCAAAGTCACAGCCCGGTTCTTCCGAAAGCTTGATAAGAGCTTCCTTTAATGCCTTCCAGCTGAAGATATAAATACCCATGGAAGCGAGGTTGCTTCTCGGATTCTTCGGTTTTTCCTCAAATTCCGTGATCCGGTTGTTGTCATCCGTGATCAGGATTCCGAAACGGCTTGCTTCCTCGATCGGTACCGGCATAGCGGCAATCGTGACATCCGCATTATTCGCTTTGTGATATTCCAGCATGACCTCATAATCCATTTTGTAGATGTGGTCACCGGAAAGGATCAGAACGTATTCCGGATTGTAGGACTCCATGTACTCCAGATTCTGGTAAATCGCATTTGCGGTTCCAGTATACCAGTCGCTGCCTTTGCTTCTCTCGTAAGGCGGAAGAACCGTAACGCCGCCGACGTTGCGGTCTAAGTCCCACGGAATACCAATTCCAATGTGCGCGTTTAAACGTAAGGGCTGGTACTGGGTCAATACTCCCACAGTATCAACACCAGAGTTGATGCAGTTGCTGAGCGGGAAATCAATAATTCTGTACTTTCCGCCGAAGGAGACGGCCGGTTTTGCCACTTTCTGTGTTAACACACCGAGACGGCTTCCCTGTCCTCCTGCCAACAGCATCGCTATCATCTCTTTTTTTACCATGATATCACCTCTTGCTGCTCTTTTTGTCCCATACACTAGTTTCTTAGATGGTGACTCTATTATAACATACTTTTTAGAAGATGTGAACAAACTTTTCATCCTTTCGATCTCAATTTTGTGTATATTCTGACATTTTTTTCTTTTTGTATGATAAGCAATACAATACCTATGTTTCTGCTTGGTTACATAAGTACCAAAAATGCCGATTCAAAATTGTATAAACCTATTAATATGCAGGATTAAAGGAAAAGAGTGATGACGTATCACAGAATCTATGTTAATATAGTAGATACACTACCTGTGCGGGGGATTTCACAGGCAGAGAATATAATTATGGGGGAATAAGCCATGGAGAAAAAAAAGGGCTTCCAGATGCCGCACACTTATATCATCATTTTTGGTGTCATTCTGTTCGCGGCTCTGCTCACCGTATTTATCCCGTTGGGTAAATACGACACAAAAGAAATCACGTATATGCAGAACGGCGTGGAAAAAACAAGAACCGTTCTGGATCCGGAAAGCTTCCAGTATATTCTGGATGAAAACGGAAACAAAGTGACCAAAGCAGCTCCGATCTTCGGAACCGAGGACTTTGGCGGTCAGGGAATTTTAAACTATGTATTCGAGGGTATGACCGTCGGCGATAAGAATGGTACCGCTGTCGGAATCATCGCCTTCATTCTGGTTGTAGGCGGTGCCTTCGGTATCGTTCTCCGGACAGGCGCAATAGAAAGCGGCATTATGCGGGTCATCGCCTTGACAAACGGACGCGAGATCCTTCTGATCCCGATCCTCGTAGTCCTGTTCTCCCTCGGAGGCGCAGTCTTCGGTATGGGTGAGGAGGCGATCCCGTTCGTTATGATCCTCGTACCGATGTTTATCGCAATGGGATATGACGCAGTTGTCGGAATTATGTGCTCCTACGTATCTACACAGATCGGCTTCGGTTCTTCCTGGCAGAATCCGTTCGGACTGGCTGTTGCCCAGGGTGTTGCCGGTATTCCGGTCATGTCCGGTGCATGGTTCCGTATCCCGTTATGGATCTTCTTCACAGGACTTACGATCGTCTTCACAATGCGCTACGCAGTAAAGATCAAGAAAGATCCGCAGCTCTCCGTTGCGTATGAATCTGACGAAGAATACAGAAAAGAATTCGCAAAGAACGGCAAAGAGATGCCGCCGTTCACTCTCGGCCACAAGCTTGTTCTCCTCACGGTCGCTGCCTGCATGGTATGGACGATCTGGGGCGTTGTAAGCGAGGGCTACTATATCCCGGAGATCGCTTCCCAGTTCTTCGTGATGGGTCTCGTTTCCGGTATCATCGGCGTTGTATTCAAGCTGAATGACATGAAAGTAAATGATATCGCAAAATCCTTCGACCACGGTGCTGCCGATCTTTTAGGCGCTGCAATGTGTGTCGGAATGGCGCAGGGTATCATCATCATCCTTGGCGGCACAAGCGCAACCGACGGTACAGTCTTAAATACGATCCTTCACAGCATCAGTGACGGAATGCAGAATTTCCCGCCGGTGATCTCCGCATGGTTTATGTATATCTTCCAGTCCGTGTTCAACTTCTTCGTTGTATCCGGTTCCGGACAGGCTGCCCTTACCATGCCGATCATGGCTCCTCTCGCCGATCTTGTCGGTGTCGAGAGACAGGTTGCTGTTGTTGCGTACCAGCTTGGTGACGCCTTCACAAACTTCATCGTTCCGACCTCCGGCTGCCTCTTAGGCGCGCTGGCCGCAGCAAAGCTCGACTGGGGCAAATGGGCAAAATTCCAGATCAAATTCCAGGCTGTCCTGTTTGCATTCGGATCCATCGCTGTGATCCTTGCCGTTGTGATCGGTCTCTCATAAAAACCGGTCTGTCTTCGGTATCAGCCATCCAAAGCTCATTCAGGCATATCAAAAACTCCATCTCATCCGCGTGGCTTAATCGCGGACGAGACGGAGTTTTTTTGAACTCTTCAGTTTTATGCTTTACTGTGGTCTGCGCAGCAAGTGCGCAGAACTTCTTAACAGGCAAAGCTTCACACACTCTCTCCGGAGCTTCCCGATGATATCAGAAGAAAGATCCCGGCAGCGAAAAATGCAAGCGGAAGTGCAATTCCCATAATAATGGCTCCGACATGGCCTTTCCGATTTTCTTCCCTGAACTCTTCTTTCGTCAGTTCACCTTCTCTTATGCAATCGGCTGCACTGCCTGTAAATCTCAGGGTATCTCCGTACTGGACTCCGATCACGGTAACGGTCGATCCGGTCCCGTATTTCGAGCATGAGTACTCATAACGGTAATCACCTTCCCGCGGATACCGTTCTGTCTGATACACAGGCTGGATAAAAAAGGTCTGTGAAAAGTTCCGGTCCTTCACTACACGATATCCCTGCTGCTCCAGCTTCTCCTCATCGTATTCCGCTTTCCCGTCAAGAATGATCCGGTCCATGTACTCCTGATCCAGATGGAATCCTCCGACATCTGCCTTCGCGGTGTAATCTTTCATCTCAGAGAGTCCGGAATTCCAATCCAGATATTGATTATAGTAACCTCTCGCCTCTATTTTTGTCTTCTTATCTGTAAGCTCCAGAGTCTGTGTCTTCCTCATGACACGCATCGTATCAAAGGAGATCCCGACCTCGTCATCATATGCCGGTTCTACGATCTTCATCTCACCGCAGACGATAACGGTCTTTCCGTCATTTGCCGGATCATACTCCCCGCGCCCTATGTACACGGCCTCCTCCTGGGACTTTTTCCCCTTCGGTATGTCTATAAAGATCATTTTGATCGCAGCGATCGCAAAAAAGCCTCCGCACAAGAACAGGAACACGGCACCGATCTTTTTCACGGTATTCATAGACTCTCCCTCCTTTCGCAAGTGCTGTCATCAAATCTCCTGCATCTCTGCCGTTCCTCTGTATTTCTATGCCCACGGATCTGCTGCGGCAGGAATCCGGATCCCCGCAAGAAGCTGCTGCTCCCACAAAAACCACTGTCCCGTGGACGGTTTTTTCCGGAGCTTCAACGGTCTCGGACTGTCAGCGCCGCTGCAGTTCACATAAAGTGTCAGATAGCCCTCCGCAAGCTGGCTTCTGCTGTAAGGGTTCTCCGATACGGCTACCCGGTACGGCATCGACGGTGTATAATTATTTTCCGGAGTGGATCCTGCAAAAAATGACCGCATCAGATATTCTTTTCCGCGGAACCGGTCCTTTAAAAACTGCTTATCGATCCCATTTAACGGTCTCGGTCCCCTTAAGAAATCCAGCATCCGGACTGCGTCCTCCTGATTTTCCGGAAATCTCGCCAGCGCTGCGATCGTAAGCGCCGCAACCTCCTCCGGAACGGTAAGGCCTGCCTGCGGCATTGCCGCAAGCTCCTCTGCTGTTGCCGGTAAGCGTTCCAATGTAATCTCCTTCATAAGCGTTCCCCCTCTTTATTCAATCAATTGCCATTCTCCGGTCAGATAATCCATACGGTATACCCCGCTCATGGTTAATGCGTAATAGCCTTCCCGAACATACTGGTCTCCATTGTCACTGATCAGCACATAGACTCTTCCAGACTCTCCGTTGATCTCCTCCGGTTCCTCCTCATAAATGCTCATACCCTGTAAGATCTTCTCATGGATCTCCGGTACCTGCGACACGTACTCCAGATCAACTGCAGCTCCCTCATCGCCGGCGCCCTCTCCGGCTGCCTCACCGTATGCATCCTGTGGAATGTAATAGAAAACAGCAGAATCATTCCCGGTATATGGGAAGAAGGATTCACCTCCAAGATCCTGAATCATCACCGTATCATTGTCCGGCTCTACCCGGATCGTGCCGGTCCGCTCACCATCCGGCGTATTGAACCAGTACTCATACTCCCATAACCCCTCTTTTCTTACATAGGTTCCGTCCCAGAAGAAACGGATCTCCTGTACGCCGTCTACTAAAAGTCCTCCCTGATACCAGATCGTGGTTGGATTTCCAGCCTGATCCGTCAGGAATGAAACCTCATAGTAATACGGCTGTCCCTGGTCATTTACATTTGTGTCACAATGCCAGCTTCCTTCCATATTGTAAAGATATCCGTTATTCACAAACTCGTTCATAACATCCAGCGTGACGAAGCCCTCGTTTACGAAAACCTCTCCCGCATACAGATTATACTCCGGGCACCAGCTTACCGATCTGCTTCCATCCTGCGCTGTAAGCATCACGTTGGAATGCAGATCACTCACATTGCATCTTAAAAGGAACGGAAGTCCGTCCGATATACGGGCAAGCTCCTCACCCTTTACATCTTCAAAGGTATTTTCATTCCAGGAGCTCCTGTTGATCGTGATTGTCCAGTTCTCACTTGCGGGAACAATCACATACCACTCACCTCCGTCACATTCGATCCGGTGATCGGACGGGAGATTCTCCAGATAGGGGAAGAGGATCTTAACCTGCTCCTGTCTTCCTGTGTTCATCAAATCTGCCGCATAGTCGACAAAGTACACACCGACTGCTGCGCTCTGCCGTTTTACATATTCCCGGTCCTCTATCAAGGCAGCTTTTCCGTTCTCCGTCATCCAATTTTCCCCGGAGACCGATTCCTGCGTTTTTGCCCCCGTTGTCTCACGGGGCAGCTCATCACTGTCCGCAAGGATCTCCGTTTCAGTCTCCTCCCCGGTCTTCTTTTTCATAAACCGGTTCATAGTGCTCCCTGCTGTGCTCTCATCTGCACCTGCAGTTTCTCCTCTGGATACTACATCCGGATTTTCCATCCCGCCCTTATCCTTCACATCAAGGAGTGCACAGCCGGTAAACAGTGAGCACATCAGAACTGCCAGAATGATCCGGACCCCCTTCAAAAAGGTTCTTTTATTTTCTAACGATTTTATCATATTCCTCTCCCTCCTTCCGTACACTACGCACGTTGCTTTGGATCCTCCCGCAGAAATCTTCCCGCATCAGCCTCCATACTCGGAATAGTCCTCGACCAGGCGGATCGTGTGATACTGCTCCGTTCCATACATCTGGACCATCAGATCATTTCCGTGGATCGTCGGATACATCCAGGCAAATACTTCTCCACCTATATCCTCGATCACGTAGCCATCCATCGTATTGAACAGACGAAGATCCGTCTTTGCATACAGGAAATCCGCTTTCTGATCGTATGCCTCATAGTCGACACAGCCAACCTCGATCCTGTCTTCCGGTCCCGTCAGCGGACGATCCGTATCCCCCGCGGTGTACATGCTGAAGCTCCAGTTTTCATAGAGGATCGCATCCGGATTCTGGAACATCGACATATATCGTCCCGGTGTGATCAGGCACATGCCGAGCTGCGATGCCCATTTTCCGTCCGGCCCTACATAAAAGCCATCCGGTGTCATGTGATTTTTTAAGATCTTTCCGCTCTCATCAAGATAGATGTAGCTTCCGTCCGCCTGTCTTACCCAGCAGGACGCGTCCGCCTTTTTCCGGTAGACTCCGTTGAAGAATTTGCTGTAGGAGGCGGATGCATCCACATAAAGCATATCCCCATATAAGGACCAGACCGCCGGGATCTCACGAACCTCCAGTGTTTCCGCCTTTGTCCTTGTTCCATCCGTAAATTTCAGGGCATCTACAGCCTGCTCCCCATCCATGGTAAAGGAAATGTATACATAGTCCTGATCCGTGTCGGTCACGGTAACACGCTGTCCGTCTGAACGATAGTAGGTCCCGTCCCATGCAGACCGCGGTGATACACGTGTCCAGCCGTTCTCCGCGAACGCCGTGATCGACATTGCAGCTGCCATAACACCGGCAAGTCCTGCCGCGATCCATCTCTTTCTATTAAAACGTCTCATTTTCATTCTCCTTTCCATCTCAGTCTTACTAAAACTTTCCACCGCCGCCGCCATGCTTCGTTCCGGAGGAAGACGTATGCGTGGAGCTTCCGCCTCCGCCACCGCTGCTGCTCTTTGTTTCCTTTTTGACCCGGTCTACGTGGCTGTACAGGAAAAGATCCTGTTTTCCAGTCAGATTCATGCTGCCTGGCCGTACATAATTGGCTGCTGCCCGCTCTTTGCGGACACTCTTTAACTGCGCCTTCATGCCCTGGACAACTGCCACTCCGAGAACTACACCGATCACGATACAGATGAGCGGCACCATCGGAGACATCGCTTTTCTCGGAGCAACTCCTTCGTCAAACGGATGACCTGCCCGCGCCTGATCGATCAGATCATCACAGCACGCTGCGTAGGTCCGGAATGCCTGTGCATAATCACCGTCTGCAAGGGAATCCAGCATCTGACCTCCGACATACTGGATGCCGGCATCCGTGAATGCTGTAATTCCATAACCGCAGGTCGAGATATGCCATTCCCGTTCCTCCATGCTGATCACGAACATCAGACCGTCACGGTCCGGACCGTAACCGAAATTACAGTAATCGTAAAGGTCATCTGCGCAAGCTTCAATGCTGCTGTAACCATCGAGATTATTTACAGTCGCGATCGTTACATCCATTTTCTGGCGTTCACTGAGCTCATCCAGAAGCTCGGTGATCTCATCTTGTTCCGCATCGGAAAGAAGGTATGCTGTATCTAAAAATCGCTCATATTCACTGGAAAAGCCCTCTGCCGCATAAATGACAGTGCTGAAAGCGGAAACCGCAAGAAGCCCTGCCGCTGCCATTCCGATCAGTTTACTTCCTGTTCTTTTCATCTTCCCCACTCCCCCTTCTATATGATCCGCGCCAGCCATAAAAGCCAGCTCACGCCGTAAGCTGCGGCCGCGAACACGGCGGAAAGTCCTATCGTCCAGGTTTGCGCCGCCTTTTTATCTAACGGCAGATCACCCACGAATTTTCCGTTCTGTCCGTTCATGGCGAAGCGGTACTGTTTTCCATTCCATGTTGTATTTAAGATCCAGACCGGATAGAGCGCATATTTCGCACTTCCGTCATGAAGTCTCACACTGCTCTGCTCCGTTGTCACAGATGTATAACCGGTTACGGTCGATTTGAAATTGTCCTCTGTGGAGCGTTTTACACGCTCATTCGCGCGCGCGATGCTCTCCTCCGCGCTGACATCGTATTTATCTGCCATGTAGCCCGCGAGATATGCTGTCTGGAACGGGACCGCCTCCTTAAAATCAAACGGTTCGATGGACTCCATGAGATCGTCCTCCATCTTCGTCGATCCGTCTACCGGAACCCGTGTAAAACCAATGCTTCCACTGCGGCCTGCCATGAAATAGCTTGTTTCCGTATAATTATAGTTCTTGTCGCTCCAGGTCCTGACCTTTGTCGCGCGATAGCGGATATCCGCATCTGCCTCCGTATCAAACAGCCAGAACGGAACGTAAACGCCCTTGATCTCATCAATATGGTTCTGATCCTTAAAGACCTTCGGAAGAAGCTGTTTTCCGCTCAGATGATGCATCAGTCCAGCCTTTGCCGCCTTTTTGTCGAGCTTGAACGGTATCACATAATCCGGCTTCAATGCCCCCGAAAACTGCCCGGTCACAACGATCGGGTTTCCGCAATACGGGCATGCGGATGCTGCCATGCTCTCGTCGCCGACGATCTCGCCGCCGCAGGACTGACACTGGTAGGTGCGAAGACCGTTTGTCTCTCCCTCACCCCATTCGCTTCCCGCGCTCGTGTCCCATACCATTTCGTCCGACTGCTCCTGATTCAGTGCCTCATCATATCCCTGAAGCGCCTCCATCTCAAACTCCGTGTCGCAGAACGGACATTTCATCTTCTGGATCGCGCTGTCAAAGTGGATCGCACCGCCACAGCACGGGCACTTATATTCCTGTATATTTCCCATACTCCTGCTCTCCTTCCCTATCTGTTCTCCAGACCCTCTAAAGGGCGCTGCCCTGCTACGGCAGCGCACCCTTCAGGTCAATGGTGAGGATCCCTTTTTTATTTCCCAACAACTGTGAAAACTCTGCCTCCAGCGCCTTTTTGTCACCATCCGGCAATCTATATGCAGACTTCACTTCGATCGTTTTTCCCGGCATGATCTCGGTCAGCTGTGCCCCTGTGACTGTTCCCTTGGATCCTGCACCCTGAAGCACGGTTGCCGTGTCCAGACCGATCCCGTCAAGAAACACCTTTTCCGACACTGCCCAGAGATAAGAGGTCGCTTCTTTTCCATTATTGGTAAAATCCAGAGTCAGGACCAGTGCTGACTGACCATCCACATCCGGCATGACAGTAAAGCCCTTATATTGGATTTCATAATCGTCCAGAACAATATGACCGGGATCGGAAGGGGTCTCCGATTCCTTCTTCTCACAGGCTGTAAGTCCGAGGGACATCGCTCCGGCCAGAATCAGGATCAGCCCCAGCCAGCGGAGCTGTTTTTGCTTCATATTCCAATCCCCCCTCTACTGCCTGTGATTATTTCAACCAAGCTTCGTCCGGATCTGTAATTTCTGCTGCTTCAAGCATAGCATCCAGAAAATCCAGAGACTTCTGGAAGTATACGTCTGAATTCTCATTCAGCGCAGCAACACCCTCTGCAACTGCCTTCACATCCATATCGGTATCGTCCAAATAGGTATATGCGAATGCCTGATAATAGTAATCCCCAACCTGGAAACGGACATCGGTGCTGAGATAATCCACAACTTTTGTCTGTTTGATATGTGCAGGATAACCGGCAATTGTGTAATCTGAATATCCGGATGTCTCTTCAAAGCTTGCTTGATTGGTCGTTGAAGTGATGAGACCTACAAGTCTGACCGGCAACGCATCCGCCTCATGGATCTCAGAACGGAGCTCATAGACAGCGTATGAATCCGGGACCAATGTAACTTCCGCTTTTTCTCCGTTGTATTCAAAGCTTTCCGGAAGAGAACAGGTAGGAACTCCCATATATCTGCGTCCGCTGCGGTCTTCCTTCCCTTCATAATCCGTTGTCACTGTGACCGTATCAAGGAACATATCTCTTGCCTCTTTCAGCTCTGCCACCTGCACAAAGCTTTCATCTCCGGTCCAGAACTTCACGTTCATATAGGTTTCCAATCCATCCGCATATTTTCCACAATCAATCTTATATTCCCAGGATGTACTGTCTGTTTCAAATGTTCCCGGATAATCCCGGATCATGACCTTTTCCTTATCCTTCATCTGCCCCTCAAGGCTTTCCGGTGTCGTTGCTGCAAGGTGGATCGTCACATGCAGGGTATTCTCTTCATTCGCCTCCGCTTTATAAACATATTTCTGCACCGTTGTGACCGGATCTTTTCCGCTCCGGTTTTCCACTTCCCATTCTCCTTCCTGCTTTGGAAGATAGAATTTCGCCTGAATCTGGAGCTTTGGGTTCGTCATCGTGATCTCTTCCGCGTTTTCCGGTATCTTTGCCTCAGTCTCCAAAGGCTCCGTTTCTTTTGCCACGGTCTCTGTCTCTTTTACCGCCGCTGTTGTGGCCTCCTGTGAGGCCTGAACGGATTCCTTTGTCTCCGTCGGCTTCTTTTCACCGCCGCACGCGGTCAGGCTAAGTGCCAGCATTGCTGCCAGGGCAGCCGTCATGAATCTGCTCTTTTTCATCTATCCGTTCCTCCTTTTCCCCTGATAACACTCCAATCGGATATTCTGGTAAATATTTCCGGCTTTTGATACCGAATTGCTCCGTGCTTTGCACTCTCGCAATTCTAAAACATTCGTAATCCGTTAATTGGTTCTGTCTCCGCCATCAAAAAGATCTCCGCACTGCGGACAGAATTTCGGTGGATGTGCCGGATCTGCCGGCTCCCAGCCGCATTTATCACAGCGGTACCGGATCGCCTCCGGCTTCTGTGCGCCGCAGTTCTGGCAGAATCTTCCTGTATTTGTCATGCCGCAGGAGCAGGTCCAGCTTCCGTTCTGCGCCATATTTCCATTCTGCATCATGTTTCCGCCCTGCATCATGTTCCCGCCCTGCATCATGTTTCCGCCCTGCATCATGTTTCCGCCCTGCATCATATTTCCGCCCTGCATCATGTTTCCGTTCTGCATCATGTTTCCGCCCTGCATCATGTTTCCATTCTGCATCATGTTCCCGTTCTGCATCCGGTTTCCACCCTGCATCATTCCGCCTGCCAGAACGCCTGCTCCTGTCCGCAGAATCTGGTTGAACATTCCCGGTCCGTCCACCATCTGATCTGCCAGAATATCTGCCGGCATCGGCTGGTTCAATAAAACAGCGATGATCTCATCGGACATGCGCTGATATTTCCGGTAATCTGCATTGTACTCCGGATGCACCATGCTCTGGCGTCTGCTGCCTGCGAGTCTGCCGACTCCGCCAAAGCCACCGGTCTGCTCATCAACGATCTCCACAGCACTCGGATTTAAACGGAACCGGATCTGGGTAAACCATGGATTTCTCACTCCGATCTCGATATAAAACGTATAGGTATAGCAGAATCTCGGCGGATTATAGCTGACCTCCTTGCCCTGTGAATCCTTCTGCATGAGCTCTGTATCTTCCACATCAAGGTCCAGATTGCAGGAGATCACATCAGAGAGGCTGATGATATCCGGATTTGCCTTTAAAAGGTCTGAAGAAGAGGTCACTACAAAGCGTTTTCCCGCTTCATCGACCATAACCTTCATCCGCTCACCGATGATCCGTGTTGCCTGGAAGCGTTCCAGCTCTTTTCGATTTTCCTCACGGTAGGCCAGCTGTTTCTTGATCTCCTCTACTGTGGACGATTTCCGCTCGGAAAAGAACGGGGAAAGCTTCGCCGCACAGTCTTTACAGAGGTTTCCATCCTCTAATTTCCGGTTTCCAAGGAGACCGATCTTCTCTCCACATACGTCACAGTATTTCTTATCAAAAAATCCCATATAGACCTCCCTTTCTGACGTTTCAGCCACATCTGTTCCTGCATGGTTCCCTTAATTTTTATGTGCCGCGGTCTGATCCCTTTTTGAGGAACGACCGCGGCCGGCTCACGTTACAGTCCGTAACAGTTCTCTGTTTTTAGTTTCTGACATCTCCATCATCGAACGGGTCTCCGCATTCCGGACAGAATTTCGGCGGATGTGTCGGATCCTCCGGTTCCCATCCACATTTATCACAGCGGTATAACGGGGCTCCCGCCGGTTTCTTTGCTCCGCAGTTCTGACAGAACTTACCCTTATTTACGGTTCCGCAGGAGCAGGTCCAGCCTTCGCTGTCCGCCGGCTTCGGAGATCCGCATTCCGGACAGAACTTTCCGGTTGCTGTCGCGCCGCATTTGCACTTCCAGCCTCCGACAGGCTCCATCTTCGGCTCCGGCTTCTTCGATCCGCACTCCGGGCAGAACTTTCCTCTCACCGTTGCTCCGCAGGAACAGGTCCAGCTATCACCCTGCGGCTGTTCCGGTGCTGCCGGCTGTGGAGCTGCCTGCGGCTGTGGTGCCGGTGCTGCCTGCGGCTGTGGTGCCGGTGCTGCCTGTGGCTGCTGCTGACCCATTGCAAACAGGTTCTGGGCATTCATGCCGCCCATTCCGCCTGCATTCATTGCCATTCCCATTCCCATGAATCCGGTCATTGCTCCGGCGCTGTTTCCTGCAGCCGCCTTCATCGCGTCGATCTGTCCTCCAACAAGGCGGGCTGCCGCTGTTGTCGGATTGGTGGTCATTGCGTTTTCTTCCCACTCGTTGATCTTCTTGCGCTGATCTTCCGGAATACTTAAGGAATTGATGTTGAAGGAGAATACCTCAATGCCTCGTTTTTCCTTCCATGTCTTTGAGAGGACTTCGTTTAACGCGTCAGACAGATCCTGCGTATGAGCCGGGATCTCGTAATACTGGACTTTCTTCGCAGACAGCGTGGAAAGTGCCGGCTGCAGTGCTGTCATAAGCTCGCCCTTTAAACGACCTGAGATCTCTGAGCTCTCATAATCCTGCTCCACGTTTCCGCATACGTTCGTATAGAAAAGCAGCGGATCACAGATCCGGTATGTAAAGTTTCCGTTACAGCGGATATCTACAGAAAGCTTATAACCAAGCTCCTCGTTTACGATCACGCGGAACGGAACCGGTGTTGCTGTCCCGTAAAGGATCTCACCCATCTCTTTTGTGTTGATGTAGTAAACTCTCTGATCCTTCGCGGTATCACCACCGAAAGTGAAACGTTTTCCAATAACCTTGAAGGTCTGCTTAACGCTGTCTCCCAGATTGCCGCTGAAGATACTCGGCTCTGTCGAATTATCGTAAGTAAATTCTCCGGGCTCCGCACAGAACTCAACGACCTTTCCCTGCTCCACGATCAACATACACTGTCCATCCGCAACAGCGATCCCGCTGCCGTTGGAAATGATGTTGTCATTTGCTTTTGTGTTGGAGGAGCGGCCGGAGGTGCGCTTCTGTCCCTTTGTGACCAGCACATCTTTTCCCATCGAGTCGCAGTAGAAAAATTCTTTCCACTGATCTGCCAGTGTTCCGCCCAGTGCTCCAATTCCTGCTTTAATAAGTCCCATACTCAGTTCTCCTTTCCATATCGCCAGATTTTTCATGACCCATGTCTTTGATCTGGTTTAACTATATGAAATTTTTTATGAAAAATATATACTCACTGTGAGTATATTTACCGTTTTTAGGGCAATTTTGACAAAATACTCACCGTGAGTATACAAGATATAGTGTCTGTCTCATTTTATTATCTATATATGGTTTCGTCAAAAAAGTGGGCTTGTGACCGTTTTTTCTGCTTTATCCGCAGCTCCCATCTCCTTCGATCGTCATCCGGCCGTCCACAACGGAATCCAGCCACTCATGTTCCCTGAAATACTCCATCAGGATATCCTGACAGGAGGTAGCAATGCAGCGTGGTTTCTGGAGCTCGTATATCGTTTCGTAAGAGATCCTCAAAAACTTCTCCACATTCTGGAAATGGAAATTCTGCATTCCGACTGTAAAGATCGTATCGTTGCTGACCTCCTCGCCGATCTCCTTTCCGCAGTAGGTAAAGGAGTCAAAGTCACCCCGCCCGCGGTTGTAACTGAAACGGAACGACGACGGGATCTGGTAAAACTCCGAATGTCCTAAAAATGCCTCGTCGCGGACCATGTAGCGCAGCATCTCCCGCAGCTGGCCTGCGGTCACTTTGAACATATACACACCGTCATCATAAGGGAATCCCTCGATCAGATCCGCATAAGTGACGATCGGACCAAGCTTCTCACTCCGGATGCTGCCGGAACCGATCAGCATGATATCCACACCGAGACTTTCCGTAAAGATATCTGCAAACAGGTTTCCAAGCTCCGTTTCCTGCGTCCGCTCCGGATGCGTCAGTTCCCGGCGGAAACGGCCGATAATGAAATTATATTTCTCGTCGATCTGCCGTGTGAAGCGTTCCAGCACATGCTCCATCATCGGGCTTCGCGGGCATGTATCTGCCGTAATCGGTACGCTTCGCCAGGTGTAGGAATCGATGCAGTTTTTATCGGTATCGACGATGATATCGAATCGGCCGATCTGATCCGTACCGGTACCTGCCTGCGCGATCACAACGCCGTTTTCCTCCACCGCATGCTCCGGCAGTGTGTGGGAATGTCCGCCGATGATGAGATCCACGCCCCAGGCAGGATCCAGCTGCCTTGCGAGATGCCGGTCCTCCTCAAAGCCAATGTGTGTCAGAATAACCGTAAAATCGATGTCAATGCTGTTGTGAGCGTTACAGATCTTTCCGATCTCAGCGGCGGCTGCGGCCGGCTCCACCAAAGCCCCCACCCACTCATGAATGCGGCTGCTGCCGTATCCACGAACGCCCCAACCAGTGATTCCGACTTTGTCTGATTGATCACATCCTGTGTGATGACGCCAATAAACAGAATATTCATGCCGTCCACCTGAAGGATCTTATACGGAGTAAATAATCTGGTCGCCGTGTTCTTGATATAAAGATTCGCATTGATGATCGGGAATCTTGCACATTTTTCTATAAATAGAAGGTGGGCGATTCCATAATCGACCTCATGATTTCCGATGGTAACAATATCCGGTGCCAGAGCATTCATGATTTCGATCGTAGAAAGCCCTTTGTATTCTGAGTCGATGACCGAGCCTCGGAACATATCTCCCGCGATCACGTACAACGTATTCGGCTCCTCCTTCCGGACACGCTCAATATAACCAGACAACATCGAAACTCCCCCAACTAACTTTTCGTCTACCTGTTCTGCAAGAAAATCCCCATGCAGGTCGTTTGAATGCAGGATCGTAATTTTTTTTGTGTGTTTCATAAGCGCAGCCCCTTTTTTCATATCGTGTTCGAAAACCAGGGAGTCTGCTCCCCGGAAATCTTAATTCAGAGTCTTTCTGTCCGTAGACTCCTCGAATGTATTTACAGTTTTTCGCCATCCAACAGACAATTTTCAAATTTAATCCGCTCCATACTCAGGGAATCTGTCTCTGCTAAAAAATAATGATAAGTATTCTCCTTAAACTCGCAGTTCTCAAACCGGACTTTCCATGAACCCGGAGCCGATATAAATGGATATTGTGCGGAGTCGGAATGGTTTCCAAAAATCTGACAATCCTGAAGAATCACATCATGGCTGTTATGGAAGGAAAACATACTAAACTCCTTGCTGTCCCGGAAGGTACAATTTCGAAAGCTTGCTTCATCTACATTGCTCAGTTCAACAAGTCCGTAGGTACAATCAAACAGCTCTGTTCCCTCCACACAAAGATTTCTCGAGTCATATGCCTCCACACCATAAGTTCCACTTCCATATAAATGGCAGTTATCGATCATGACATTGTTTGATTCATATAGATGGATCACACTTCCGGTGCAATAGCCCGGCTCTACCTCATGACCACAAGTCAGACCACGGAGCGTAATATCGTTACAGCTATCAAAAGCCAGTACTTTTCCATATGGGGCTTCTGTGCTGATCACAACCTTCTCGCCTTCTGCTGCTTCCAGACCGAAATTCCTGACATTCCTGATCGTATATTCTGCCGGTTCACCATAATACGAAAGCACATCCAGTTTGGGATTCTGGATTGCTGATGCATCCAGCTCGGAAAAATTATATTCTCCCCCTTTCAGGACGATCTTTCTTCTGTCCTGAATCGCCTCCGCCAGCTCCTCAACCGTAGATACGGTAACGACATCCAGATACTGGTACTCCCTGAGCTGTTCCAGCTCCTTCGAGCCCGCCCGCATGTAGATTCCGTTATATGTATAATCGGATGTCATACCGTATGTCTGTTCCCGGTACCGCAGAATATTGTCCTCTAAAAGGGTCACTGTACGGCGTATTTCCGATTCGTCCATCCTGTTTTTTAAACAGGCGGTCGGCTGATTCTCCGCTGTCACAGTTTCTTCCTCAAATGCCATCCCATCGATCGTTGTTGTATCATATTGGGAATGATAGTAATCTGCATATAACCGTTCATTCTCGGAATAGATCAGGATTCTGGAGTTTACATATTCATCCTCCGTTAAATAATACTGATTTCTGACCGTTGTATCCCCGTCATTCTCGCGTTCCCCGTACTCATAACCAGCAAGGATCCATTCTCCGCAAAACGGGGGTTCTTCTTTCCTTTCTTCTGTCCCGGATTCCACTACTGCCTTCGTCTCTTCCTGCTCCAGTGTCGGATCCGCTCCAAAGGTCTGCTTTGTCGGATCTGTCGGGTTCTTTGAACCGCATGCGCCCAACATCAGTGCTAAAATCATGCACAGAAGGATTCCTGTCTGCTTTCTGATATGTCTGTTTTTCATAGTCCTCACCTCTTATTCTGGTCAGCGCAGCAAGTGCACAAAACCTATTGATTCGTTGCTTACCAGCTTACAAATTGCTCCTGATTCTCCAGTACATAATTCCAGAGAAGTGAGAGGATCGCATCCTCCACCTCCTCGTATTGCTCCGGCATACAGGCTCCGGACGCTTCGATCGTTTCTCCTGACTGATATTCAATGAACAGGCGAAAGCTTCTTTCCCCTTGTCCCGATGAAGCCGGGTAAATCTCCCCGTTCCATTCAGCTAAGTGGAATCGTTCTGCAATCTCCTGCAATTCTTCATACGGCAGACTCGGAACTTTCCCATAAAAGAAATACTCCACCTCGCCGATCATTTTAAACTGGTCTATATTGAGAATGTCCGCATACAGATAATCGGCACCCGGATCGTCGTTCCTTTTTTCAAATCTCCACTCGAATTTCTGCACCGGATCCTTCGGATAAACATAGAATGCAAAACCATTGATCCTGTGATCCTCGACCGTCTTCGGATGCTTCTCCTGATACCACTGCTTGACAACCGGATCGATCAGGGTACTCAGCTCAGAAAAGACCTTTCTCTGGTTCCTTGGAAATGCATTTGTTCCGGATGCAGAAATGGAGGTTCCATCCGTAAAACTGACGTAAAAGGAAAAGCTGCTTCCATCAAGAACCATGCTGTCATTTCCCCGGAATCCATTCCAGTTTCCGACCTCATACCTTTCAAGGATCCCACGCACCTGATCCATCAGAGAAGCATCCATCATTAGCTCATATTCGTCCTGATATTGAAGCTCAAGCCGGACACGTGTTCCCGTCTCCTCCCGGGTCAGTGTCGCGTTGGAAACTAACGGAACGATGCTGCCGCTTTCCCGGAATGAGATTTCCTGTATATCAGTGATTGCCACCGGAGTTCCTGTCGTGATCTCTACCGGGTTATCCTGTAATTTTTTCTGATTTCCATTGCCCGGCCACTTTTCACAGCCGGCAAGCAATGCTGCCCATGATGAAAATGCCATAACCATGATCCACCCTTTCTTTTTGAACCTGATGGCCGTCACCTCCCATCCCTGTTCATATAATGCCTATCTCGTCTGCAGCGGCTGGTCACAATAGCGGCATTTGCTGGCTTTTCCCTGAACCACCACATTTTTTCCGCCGCAGCTCGGACAGGTAACGGTGATATAAACATTCGCCTTCACAAGACGCTGATCCGCCGTCAGCTCCACGAACCGGTTTTCATAATCGATATGGAGATTCTGCAGATATCCCATTTTTAAAAAAAAGTCGATCAGCTTAACTGCATTTTTGTTAATCTCGGTCGATAACTTGTCAAAGGTAACGCTGGTCTCCCGGTAATACGCAAACCAGCTGCCGATCCGCTTTGCCTTCGAGCACCGCCAGGCTTCTCTTAGTACCAGCAGGATCGGAGTAACACAGCCCAGCAGCAATGCAGACAGCACTCCATTATCCATGGCACCTTTTGTAGTGACATAGTCCGGGACCATTGAACCCAGAACAATTGTAAAAAAACCACAGATTCCAAGGATCGCTCCCTGCCAGGGTCTCGGTCTTGTTGTTTTTTTTGTAATGTACGGATTATTCATTCTGATTTCCCCCTGTTCGTTTTATCCAGTCTATTTCCTTCTTTATACTATATTGTGTATAAAAAATATATACTCACGGTGAGTATTTCGGCAATTTTAGGCAAAATACTCACCGTGAGTATACAAGATATAGTATATATTATTTTTTATATTCTATATATAGTTTTTATTTCAACATGCCTTGATGTTCCGTTCCGCTGTCCTCTTTTGCCGCCCCACCGTGCAATCCGGCCCAGAGACTCTTTTTCTTACATAAACTGTAACCATAAAATACACTTTCTCTTGAAAAAAAGAAGCTCTGCAGTTGATCCTGCAGAACTTCTTTTATTCCGGTCTTTCCGATTGTTCCTCCGGTTTCGCCGTTGGTTGTTTCTCCGGTCTTTCTGACGTTTTTTCTTCCGGATCGGCACAATATGCGATCTTCTCCATAAGATCACATCTCCGGAACATATCAATATAGAGCAGCAGCTCCTCCCTCGTTGAGACTCCAAGCTTTCGATTAATATTGGAATTGTGCTTTCTTACCGTGCTGAGACTGATAAACTCCTTCTCCGCAATCTCGTTTACGCTGAAACCGTTAATATAATACTGAAGCACTGTCCGCTCCATCGGAGTCAGGGTCTCGACCCGTCTGGCAAAATCAAAGAACAGCTCCTCCATGCCCGGAGGCATTTTACTCTCCGCCTCGGGCCTCTCCTGCCTCGCATGCACGTAGGCAAGAAGCTCATCGATCTCGATGATTCCGGAATTGGATTCCTCGTGCGGTTCCTTCTGTTCCTTCAGTGCGCGGATCTGTTTCTGGATCGGCAGCATAAACCGTCTTGTGAGGAACATGGCCGCAAGAAGCATCAGGACAAGAAAGCCTAAGCCCCCGCAAAGCCAGAACATCCTGTTTTTCGCCACGCTGCTCTGATAGCTGATTTCCGGCACCAGCGTAACGAGCGTCAGGTCACTTCTTCCAACCGTAGCTTTCGGGATCACGATATGATTTCCAAAGTATGTACGGCTGCCGTCCGAATAGGTATTATAATGATCCCCATTTTTGATCAGGAGTGTTCCGTCCGTTGTAAAATACGTTCCATCCGTCTTTCCAGCGATCGCTCCATCTAAAAGAAGCCGCTTATCCGCGATCGGCGCAACGACTGTAACCATATTCCCGTAAGGACTCTCTACCGCCGGAAAAACCAGATCGAAAAACAGCTCCGAAAGCTCCACTCCGCAGACTCCGCGGACCTTTCCATCGAGAACGACAGGGACGCTCAGGAGAACTACCTGTTCCCAGGTTCCCGATAGTGTTACACGATTTGAAAGATAACAGCTATCCGAGATCCGTCTTCCGTCAAAGCCCATCAGGATCTCATAGCCGGGAACATTATCGATATCAAATTCCAGATTCCAGCGGTTATGCATCTGGATATTCTCTTTTCTCGCAACATCGGCAACGCCGCGGAAAAACGTGATATACTGGTTCGCCATTCCGTCCGTACCGACATTTCCACTTCGGAGATACAGACCCATTCTGGAGCGTTCCGCTCCCGGTGCCTCCGTATTCGTTGTTGCATCGAGCGTAAAGTACGCACCGCTGCAGCTTCGCGAGCGGACGATTGTCTGAAGATAGGAGCACAGCCTCTCCTCGATCTTCGTGATCAGCTCCGGATGATTATTCAGATCCTCAAAGGTCCGCCCCTCTGTTTCCAGAATATCCGACACCTCGCGCGAGATCTGATCAGAAAACACAAGATTCTGCGCATTCAGCGTATCGATCAGCTTATTAAACGTCATCGTCGTGTTTTTCTGCTGGACCGAAAGCGTTCCTCCGAGCTTTCCGGCATCATTGCTGAACACTCCGGCAATTGTCAGTACAACAAATACCGCTGCCATAACTGCAAGCACCATGATCAGCCAGTACAGAAGCAATCGCCGTCCCAGACTGACTCCCCGGTTTCTGACATGTTCCGGCATGCTTTCTATTTTTCTTCGAAACATACTCAAAAACCGCCCCCTTTACCCATTTTTGAAACCATCACTGGCTAAACGTCATCTCAAACCGTTCGAGCGCCTCCCACACCGGCAGTTCCGGAGCTTCTGCGATGGTCTCAACATATTTTTTCCGGCAGAGATTGAGAGTATCCCGGATATCCTGCTCAAAATCTGTCTCGAGCTTCAGGTAATCCGGTCTCTGCGGTGCAGTATAGAACTCATACTCTTCCTGCGTCTTTAAAAACGCCTCATATAAAGACCGGTACATCGAATCCTCGATTCCCGCAAGTGCCTTTGGAAGATACACATCAAAGGACTCCTGTTTCACCGGCATATAACCCAGCTGCGTCACAAATTCCACGTTTTTCTGCGGATCCGTCAGCCATTTCAGGAAGACCATACATGCCTCTTCCCTCTCCGGTGTGGATTTTACGGTACAGACCCCCGCGCCCCGCTGCATGACAAGCTTCTTACCGTCCTCAAAAACAGGACACGGAAGCGCCTTGATCTCTACTTCCTCTGTCGTATTGTCCGCATAGGTAACCGTTGTCGCGTAATAAAGGACACTGGCCGAGGACGCAACGGAAACGATCGAATCTCCGGTCCTGAGCGGCTCCGTCGCATAACCTCCCTGAAGCCATACGCCGCCCTTCAATGCCGCCCTCGCATACGGTTCCCAGACACGGCGGAATGCAGAACTGAAACAAACACCGTTTTCATCAAAAAACGGCTCACCCAGAGACTCCACACCAACCTGAAAATAGTTGAAATGGTAGTCATGAACAAAGAACGGCTTTGTTCCCTCACACCAGTCCTCGTACTGCTCTGCAAGCCTGTATAGTCCATCCCAGGTCGCAAACTCCGAGCAGTCCGTCCCGGTCTCCTCCGCAAATCGGTCAAAGGCAGTCTTATTATAGAACAGGATCTCCGTAGATTTTGCAACCGGAAGGATCGCAAGCTTTCCGTCGATGGTTCCCTCCTCGATAAATGCAGAAATAAAGGCAGATAGCTCCTCATCTGAAAAGTAATCCTTGTAGTCGACAAGGATATCCGGATCCGGCATTGCAGTCACAGTCTTCGGATACGAGACAAACATATCCGGAAGCTCCGATGCGCCCGGTTCCTTATTTGCCGCCGCGAGGACGCCTTCGTGGATGATATTGGTGTTCGTCACACTGCCGACCTCCACACGGATATTTTTATCTTTTCCGACCGTCTCATTAAATTCATCGATCAGATCATTTAAAGGCGATTCCGTCTGTCCGCCATAGACATGCCACAGTGTGACCGTTACCGGCTCCTTCTCCTTCTTCCCGCAGCCGCCAAGAAACATCACCAGACATGCTCCGGTAAGCATCGTAAGAGCCCCGACAGCTCTTTTTATCGTCTTTTTTCGTCTTTTTCCGTTTTTCTCCATACTGTCCCTCCCCCTGCATGACGATGTGGATCGAAACATTTTTTCTTTTAGACCCATTATATCATATGAAAGACGTTATGGGAACGCATAACCGGATCAAAAAAACTTTCTCCCTTGGGAAAAATATGATAGAATTTACTGAATACAATAGAAAAAATGTGCCTTGGCACATTCTCGCGCCCCGCGTGGTCGCTCGCGGCAATCTATCTTTTCACGCGAGTGCGCATCTTTGGCACGTCGGTGCCGTAGAAAGGAGCTTTTAATGATCGAATCCAGCACGCCTGCCATGAAGGGGGAAAAAACAAAATACCGTCTCGCCGCAGCCATGAAGGAATGCATGAAGACAACTCCGGTCGATGCGATCACTGTCCGCCAGATCACAGAGCGCTGCGGCGTCACCCGCCAGACCTTTTACCGGAATTTTCTTGATAAATATGACCTGATCAACTGGTATTTCGACAAGCTCCTCGCCCGCTCCTTTGAACATATGGGACGTGGAACCACGGTCCTTGACAGCCTTGAGAAAAAATTTACATATATTCAGGAGGAAAAGGCGTTTTTTGCCGCCGCATTCCGCTATGACAGGCAGAATTCCCTGAGGGAGCATGATTTTAAGCTGATCCTCGCCTTTTATGAAAATCTGATCCGGGAAAAAAGCGGCAGACCGGCCAGCCCTGAGATCCATTTTCTTCTGGAAATGTACTGTCAGGGCTCGATCACCATGACCGTAAAGTGGGTTCTCGGTGGCATGGACCTGACCCCGTCCCAGTTTGCCGGGCTTCTCGTCCGCGCGATGCCGGCAGCATTGCGGGATCTGTTTCTTGAGCTTCATCTGCTATCCTGATCTATTGTTATTTTGCACAATTTTTCTATGTCTTTCTTTTGCAATATGTCGATTTTCCTTGAAGTGTTACACTTGGCCTTTTCTGTAACTTTCTTTTTGCCCTTCGGATTTGTTAATATAATAACAAAGGCACAGAAAGCTTTTGAGATCAAGTATTCATGGAAGGAGTTTTTTATCATGGCAAATCGTATTATGTTAAATCAGACATCTTATCACGGAGCAGGCGCGATTCAGGAGATCGCGAACGAAGCGAAAGCCCACGGCTTTAAAAAGGCGTTCGTATGTTCCGACCCGGATCTCGTAAAATTTAAGGTTACCGCCAAAGTAACCGACATTCTGACCGCAAACGGTCTTGACTACGAGCTCTACTCCGATATTAAAGCAAACCCGACAATCCAGAATGTCCAGCACGGTGTTGAGGCCTTTAAGGCATCCGGCGCTGACTACCTGATCGCCATCGGCGGCGGCTCCTCCATGGATACCTCCAAAGCGATCGGCATCATCATCGCAAACCCGGAATTTGAGGATGTAAGAAGTCTTGAGGGTGTTGCACCGACAAAAAAACCGTGTGTTCCGATCATCGCCGTTCCGACAACAGCCGGTACTGCTGCCGAGGTTACGATCAACTATGTTATCACCGATATCGAGAGAAAACGTAAATTTGTATGCGTTGACCCGCATGACATGCCGATCATTGCGATCGTTGACCCTGATATGATGTCCTCCATGCCGAAGGGACTTACCGCTTCCACCGGTATGGATGCCCTGACCCATGCCATCGAAGGCTATACAACAAAGGCTGCCTGGGAAATGACCGATATGTTCCATCTGAAAGCCATCGAGATCATTTCAAAATCTCTGCGCGGTGCTGTGGCAAACACAAAGGAAGGCCGCGAGGGAATGGCTCTCGGTCAGTACATTGCCGGTATGGGCTTCTCCAACGTTGGTCTTGGTATCGCCCACTCCATGGCACACACACTCGGTGCTGTCTATGATACCCCGCACGGTGTTGCCTGCGCAATGATGCTTCCGATCGTTATGGAATATAATCAGGAATGCACCGGCGAAAAATATCGTGAGATCGCGCGTGCAATGGGCGTTGCAAATGTTGATTCCATGTCTCAGGACGAATACCGGAAAGCTGCTGTTGATGCTGTCAAGAAGCTTTCTGCGGATGTCGGAATTCCGTCTGTCCTTGAGGCAATCAAAGAGGAAGACCTTCCGTTCCTTGCGGAGTCCGCACACGCAGATGCCTGCGCACCGGGCAACCCGAAGGATGCCAGCGTAGAGGACCTGAAAGACCTGTTCCGCAAGATCATGGCGTAAAAATGCTTTCTCTCAATCGAGTAGGAGGCGGTGGCTAACCGCCGTCCTCTCACAGCACCGTACGTACCG
>OGSS01000262.1_pt1 | contig 63296 bp, 55 predicted proteins | sample 1553591 | NCBI WGS metagenome assembly OGSS01 (sample SAMEA2580061, study PRJEB22360) | human gut metagenome | biome: human gut; feature: human-associated habitat; material: faeces | place: Denmark | collected 2008/2010
CATAGAGGTATCCATCAGCTTCATTAAATCTGAGGGTAAAATCGAAATATCCTCGATCAGATAGCTCATAGCTTGCTCCGTTTGCATAGTCATATATGATTATGCGACTATCAATGATGCCGGAACCAAAGGTGTATGTGGAGCAGAGGTCAGGGATTCTGTCGCCTGTTAGATCACAGAAATAGGTGTTCCATATAGGCATGCCATGGAATAGAGGTACGATTCCTTCTTCAGTTACAGCCTCCATTTTTTCAGGATACCAACGGAACGTTACACCCGGAAACTCCGGAAGATTGATTTCAAGTCGTCCGTCCCATACCATTTCATCGGGGGTCTCAAGATAATCAAACCATTCGGTTACCGTCCCGTCCGTGCCATTATTCTTTGTTACAGGATTTGTTAAGAAGCAAACCGCAACAAACACGCAAACAATGACTGCCAGAACGACACCCCAGAAAGCAGGCTTCTTGTAATTCATCACAGACTTCACACGATCTTTAACACCAACTTCACCAAAGGCAAGAGGACAAGCGGCGATCATCCGGCGGTTTACGCTGCAAGCAACAAGGGCTTGGGTATAGTCGGCTCTTTGTTCGTTGCCAAGTTCCTTGATGACCTTTTCATCACAAGCAAGTTCGATATCACGGCATAGCAGAACATAAGCCAGCCACACCAAAGGATTGAACCAATGGATAGTCAGCAGGAGAAAACCAAAAGGCTTCCACCAATGGTCTTTACGATGAATGTGTGCCTGCTCATGGGCAACAACGTGTTCCAGATCCTGACCGTTCATGTTGAACGGGAGATAGATTCTTGGCTTTATGATGCCAAGCACAAACGGAGATTTTACATTCTCGCTCTGGAAAATGTTGTCCTTGTAGCGAACGGCAGTATCAACTTTGCGACGCAAACGCCAATAGCTGATAACGGTATAGGCGACTAAAAGCAGAATACCAATAGTCCAGACAATGGTAAGAATGGTCATAATATTATTACCATTGTTTGCAGGAACAGTAACACCTTCAAAATACCGATCTCCAAGATAGTCATTTATCCGGTTATCAACGGGAGTAATGCCGGTCTGAACATCGAAGCTCGGCCCGGAAATTACTTTTTCAGGAAATGTTTCAGCACTCGGAATCAGGCTCAATGCGCTCTCAAAAGAGAATGGGCAAATCAATCTGATGGCTACGATGCCCCAAAGCAGAATATTGACCCATTTGGGAGCTTTCTTCAGAACGAATCTAAGAATCAGCACAACCAAGACAAGCCAGCTTGCCGATATGCTCATGTTGATGATTTTCAAAAAGAGTTCGTTCATTGTGAACCTCCTTTCCTGATGCGGTCGATCATGTGCTGTATCTCATCAAGCTCATCTTCGGACATAGCCTGATGCTTTGTAAAAGCAGCGATAAAGGCAGGCAGAGAACCCTCGAATTTCTTCTCAACCAGTTCGTCGATCTCACACGCCTGAGCTTCATCTTTGGAAACGAGAGAAGTAATAGTGCCATTGTCGTTTTTCAGCACACCACGCTCTCCAAGACGCTTGATAACGGTATAAGTCGTAGTCCTTTTCCATCCGAGTTGATTCTGGCACAGCTTTACAAGCTCGACGGCAGTAACCGGCTCACGTTCCCACATAATCAAGCAAAACCTATACTCACTTTCGTGAATCTTCGGAAAATCCATATTCACGCCCTCCTTGTCTACAGTATTAGACTTCATATATAGTCTACTGCATTAGACGATCAAAATCAATAGAGTTTACAGAAAAGATACAAAAAAATTGCCCGCAGAATTTCTCCCACGGGCAAGGTGTTGGTTAGCTATCAAGCGGTTTGTATTCAGTTACAGTTTTCAAATAGGTTTCGGGATCACCGTTCAATATCAAGTCTGCATATCCAATCGAATCATTGTAGATCAGATAGTCCAATTCTGACCGCTGATACATATTATCGGCAACCTCATTCTCCACCGCAATCGTATCAATGGCAATCATGCTGCCATCTAAGAATTTCAGCTCTACACAGGCATTATCCATGTTGAACTCACAAGAAATCAATCTATCCATAAGAAACCTCCATTTTACAGGATATTAGATCATCCCAAAATACTTGAATGCTTCTCGGATTGCTTTCTCTTTTTCCGGTGGGCACTGTGGCTGTCTGGAATCCTCGGACTTCGGCAAATTATAGTTCTTACCAACCCCAATCCCACATTTTCGCTTAATTTGTGAGATATATAGGTTGGATACCTTTAACCCGCTATGCTCCAGCACATAGTCTTTGATCTGGGTATAGGTTGCCCCATCCTGAAATTCGGACATATCCATATCTTCCAAAGAGAACTCAACCCGAATCTTTTTCGAGTCGACCTCGCCCTTGGAAAGCAAGACAACAGTCTCGACCTGCACCGTCCCCGGAAACATGTCGACACAGCATACTCTTGTGACCTCATAACCTTTTGCCTGCAGCACAACGAGATCTCTCGCAAGGCTCGTTGGTTTGCAGGAAATATAGATCATTTTTTCGCATCCATAATGGTCGATGATCTTTGGAAGCGCCTTCGGATGGATTCCGTCTCTCGGCGGGTCTAAAACGATGAGATCCGGGCGTTCCTCTAAGGTATCCAATACTTTTAAGACATCCCCTGCGATGAAGTCACAGTTTGTCAGTCCATTCTGCGCCGCGTTCACCTTCGCCGCTTCAACAGCTTCCTCGATGATCTCCACGCCGGTCACATGTTCTACCGCCGGAGCCAGGATCTGGGCAATGGTACCGGTTCCGCTGTAGAGATCGAAGACCTTTCTTCCGTCTGTCTCACCGATGTATTCGCGGGCCGTCTCATAGAGCACCTCCGCACCGAGAGAGTTGGTCTGGAAAAAGGAGAATGGAGTGATCTTAAATTTTAATCCGAGAAGCTCTTCCATAAAGAAGTCCTGTCCATAAAGGATCACCGTGCGGTCATTCTGTACCACATCCGCAAGGCTGTCGTTTTCTGTGTGGAGGATTCCGGCAAAAGAGCCTTCCAGATCCAGTCCCAGAAGTTTTTCTTTCCAGCCCTCAAGCAGCACTTCCTCATTCTTATCACTCTTCCAGGTTCCCTCCGTCTGGGTGGAGGTCACAAGATCCACAAGGATCTCCCCGGTCTTCACACCGCGGCGGACGAGAAGATGTCTCAGATAACCGACATGCGCCATTTTTTTATAGAAGACTGCTCCGTGCTCCGTAAAATAATCCAACGTCGCTCTTAAGATCTTACAGCAATCCGGATGCACCAGCACACACTGGTCCACGGTCACGATATCATAAAAGCTGCCGCGTTTATGCATTCCCAGAGTCATGGGACCGTCCTTAAACTCATCTCCGAAGGAAAATTCCATTTTGTTGCGGTACGCCTTTGTCAACGGACTACCTTTGATCCCCTCAAAATTGTAGCCGGCCGGAAGAACCGGATCTAAAAGAGCCCGGACCTGCTGCTCCTTGATCTTTAACTGTTCCTCATAAGGAACCGTCTGGTACGTACATCCACCGCAGTCCGCACGATGAGGACATGCACCCTCTGTGTTTTCGTATGCTGCGGGAGTCACGACCTTAAGAAGTCTTCCCTCACATCTTCCGTTGCGCTGCCTGGAGATCGCGATCTCGACGGTCTGCCCCGGGAGCGCGTTCTTTACAACTACCTTTTCCTCTCCGATATGGAGGATTCCTTTATTTGGAAAATCCATCTTTTCCACTGTACCGGTGTAGATCTCACCTTTTTTCATATAATTTTTGTACTCCTTTTTCTGCCGGGAATCGGATTTTTCCGTTTCTGATCGCACAGCGCGTAAACGATGCCTCGTTCCCTGATATGTTTTTATGCACAGAAAAAGGCTGTGCAAGCGATCCCTGCCACAGCCTCGTTCTCATTGTGTTTGTAAGCATTTCGGCTTAAGCTTCTTTCTCGTCATCCTTCTCGACAGCTTTTTCCGTTTTTTTCGGAGCTTCTTCCTCTTCCTCGAAAAAGTCATCGTCGAAATCATCGTCGAAATCGTCTTCAAAATCTTCCAGATAATCCGGTGTAAAGAAGCGATATACTGCGTATGCGATTCCGGCTACAGCAGCAACAGCGCCGATGATAGCAAGCACCCAGAGGATACAATTCTTTTTCTTATCCTCTTCTTCTTTTTTATGAAGCAGTTCATTCAGCTTGGACGCGTTTATAAGCTCTTCCATTTTGCTGAGTGCGTCTTTACTCATCGTATCGAATTTGTTCATCCTCACACATCCTTTCTGTTTCACAGCCGCCCCGGACAAGAATGATCCGTACGGACAGATACTTTGTAATAGTATATCATGATTTTATGGTTTTTACTATCCCTAAATTTTCATAGTTTTAGACACCATTTTTTTATACCGCAGTATATGGAGTTCTACAAATAAACATGATAAAATAAAACTGCTGTCGCACCTCCAGCAGAAAGGAGGCGGTATTTATAGATTACATAAGCACTTTCCTTAGCTGTTTTTAATTATATGCGATTGCCCCCAAAAAATCAATACTAAATTTCTTTTGGCTAATTTATTTACAGCTTCTTCAGCTTCGCAAAGGAAGCAAACATCTTCCTTGTCCCGATCGCCGCATTATCGAAATCGACTGTGACCTCGAAATCTTTTCCGCCGTCCGCGATGGATTTCACGGTTCCGTCACCAAAACGCATGTGATGGACGCGGTCACCTTCGGAGTAATCCAAAGACTTCGGTTTTTCTACGGTGAACGCCTTTCCGAAGGTCGGCGTGTTCTTCGGCGCCGCAGAAGTCCCGGAGGCATATGGATTCTTATAGGCATCGGATTTCTGTCCAAAAAGACTCACACCCGCCGGACGATTCTGGAATCTTCCAGTGTGACCGTCAGCCGCTTTTCCGTCCGCGCCGGAAGCCTTCGCCCACGGAAGTCCCGCTTCCTCCGGAAGGTTCCTGTACGCGTCTGCCATTTTCTTCCATCCGGTCTTTGAGTCATCCTGATCCGGACGTTCCAGACACACATCCGGGATCTCGTCAATAAACCGGCTCGTTCTTTCAGGCTGTACCTGCCCTTTTATCATACGGCTCTTCGCCGCAGTCAGAGTCAGGCGCTTCTCCGCCCTCGTGATCCCCACATAGCAGAGACGGCGCTCCTCCTCCAATGCCTCCGGTCCTTCCATCAGAGACATCATACTCGGGAAAAGACCATCTTCCATTCCTGCAAGATACACATACGGGAACTCCAGACCCTTTGCGGAATGAAGCGTCATGAGGATGATCCGGTCCTCGGATTCGTCCATACTGTCAATGTCCGCAACCAGGGCAACCTCCTCTAAAAATGCAGACAGACTCGGTTCCTCGGCGCTCTCCCAGTAGGAGACTGCCTTGTTGATCAATTCCTCAATATTTTCCATTCTGGACTCGGCTTCCACCTCGCCCTCTTCCTTCAGCTCGTCACGATATCCTGTCTTATCAAGGATCGCCTCGATCACATCCTTGATCGGAGTCTCTTCCTTTAACATCTTCCGGAACTCGCTGATCTGGTCTGTAAATACTCCGATCTTTAACGCCGCTTTTCCGATTCCCGGAACAGCCTGCGCCCTCTCCAGCGCCTCATAGAAACTCATATCGTTTTCCATCGCGAACATGTTCACCCGGGCGACACTCATAGCTCCGATTCCGCGCTTCGGAACATTGATGATCCTCTGCACAGCCAGGTCATCCCGCCCATTGGCGATCGTCTTTAAATAGCAGAGAACATCCTTGATCTCTTTTCTCTGGTAGAAGTTTACGCCGCCCACGAGACGATACGGGAGATTGTACGCAACACATTTCTCCTCGAATATACGGGACTGGGCATTCGTGCGGTAGAGGATCGCGTAATCCTTCCATGGTCCGCCTCTCTTCACGATATCCCGCACGATCCACTCCGCTTCCTCAAAGGAAGAGCTGAACTCCCGGAACACCGGACGCTCGCCCACCTCATTCTCGGTCCAGAGCGTCTTATCCTTTCTTCCGGTGTTGTTCCTGATCACTTCATTCGCCGAATCCAGGATCATCTTTGTGGAACGGTAATTCTGCTCCAGCTTGATCACCTTCGCCCCCGGGAACGTCTCCTCGAAGCTTAAAATATTTCTGATATTCGCGCCGCGGAACCTGTAGATCGACTGGTCATCATCGCCCACCACGCAGATATTCCGGTACTTCGCGGCCAAGAGACTCACAAGCTTAAACTGCACCGTATTCGTATCCTGATACTCATCCACCATAATATAGCGGAAACGATCCTGATAATACTCCAAAACTTCCTGCTTTGACTGGAACAACTCCACGGTCTTTACAAGAAGGTCATCGAAATCCAGGGCATTGTTCTTTTTTAAACGTTTCTGGTACTCCATATAGAGCTCCGCGATCCGTTTCAGTCTCGAATCACCCTCAGCCTTCGCGCTGAGCATAAATTCTTCCGGACTGATCATCTCGTTCTTTGCGGAGGAGATCACGCCGAGGACGCCCCGTTCTTTTAATACCTTCGTATTCACCTCAAGATCCTTGAAGATCTGTTTCATCAGGGTTTTTGTATCATCGGAATCATAGATGGAAAAATCCGTCGTGTAGCCGATATTCTCAATAAATCTCCTTAAGATCCGCACACAGAGGGAGTGGAAGGTGCTGACCCAGACACTATCCGCGCCGTATTCCACAAGGCTGTTGACGCGGTCCCGCATCTCTCCCGCCGCCTTGTTTGTAAAGGTGATCGCCAGAATATTCCAGGGCTTCACACCCTTTTCCTCTATTAAATAAGCAACCCGGTGTGTCAGCGCCCGTGTCTTTCCGGATCCTGCACCCGCCAGCACTAAGAGCGGACCTTCCGTAGTGAAGACTGCTTCCCGCTGCATCGGATTTAATGTATCGTAATTGTTCATTCTGTTCCCCTTTCACGTTTCCGGATACCGACAGCTCTGCTCGTATCTCCCACATACTGAAACCACCGGTATTCCGGCAACAGATACTACCATTCTACCACAGGAACACTCGTTCGTGCAATCTTTATTATATGAAAAGTATGTGGCTGTTCCTGTATGCAGATAGGAATTTTCTGAACTGATAATTCCGTAACAGTACAGTGGCAGCAGTAGATTTTGCCGATTTGGAATGCGAAATGGTAATGATATAAAAACGCCCCGGATCAGAGAGAACTGTCATCTCACGATCCGGGACGTTTCTTTTGCAGGCTGGCAGCCAGCATTTACTGCCAGTCTCATTTTATTTTTTTAGAATTCCAGATAAGCACCTTTCATCGGGCTTGCCGCATGCTCGCTGAACATGCGGAGCACACCGCTCTTGTAGCGAAGCTCTCTCGGCTTCCAGTTTTTCTTTCTCTCAGCAAGGACTGCGTCGATCTCCTCCGGAGTCTTTCGCTCGCCCTTGATACCGATGATGTTTAACTTTCTCTCCATCACATCGATTTCGATGAGATCGCCTTCCTCAACGAGAGCGATCGGGCCGCCGTCTGCCGCCTCCGGACTGCAGTGTCCGATAACCGGACCTGTGGATGCACCGGAGAATCTTCCGTCTGTGATCAGGGCGATGGAACGGCCAAGCTCCTTGTCGCTGCTGATGGCCTCGGAGGTGTAGAACATCTCCGGCATACCGCTTCCCTTCGGTCCCTCGTAACGGATGAAAACTGCGTCACCTTTCTGAACTTTATGTTTCAGGACAGCATCCAGACACTCTTCCTCGCTATCAAACGGTCTCGCCTTGAGAACTGCCTTGAACATCTCCTTCGGGCATGCGGTGTGCTTGATGACCGCACCTTCCGGAGCAAGGTTTCCGCGCAGAACTGCGATGCTGCCGTCGGTTCCAATGGCCTTGTCAGCCGGACGGATGATGTCCTGTCTTGTGATGGAGATTCCGTAGCGCTCGTTGAACTTCCGGAGCCATTTCTCGCAGCGCTCATAAAATCCGTTCTCTTTTAATTCCTTTAAGTTCTCACCGAGAGTCTTTCCGGTCACGGTCATGACATCAAGGTGAAGGTGGTCTTTGATCTCCTCCATGATCGCCGGAACGCCGCCTGCATAGTAGAAGCACTCTGCCGGCCACTTTCCTGCCGGGCGGATATCAAGAAGATATTTCGCGCCGCGGTGGAGTCTGTCGAAGGTGTCACCTGTGATCTCGATTCCAAGCTCATGAGCGATCGCCGGAAGGTGGAGTAAGCAGTTTGTACTTCCGGAGATGGCCGCATGTACAAGGATCGCGTTTTCAAAGCTGTCCATCGTCACGATATCACTCGGACGCATGTTGTCCATCTTCGCAAGCTTAACCGCCTGTTTTCCGGCCTCTCTCGCGTAGTTTAAGAGATCCGGGCTTGTCGCAGGCATCAACGCACTTCCCGGAAGGGCAAGGCCAAGAGCCTCAGCCATGATCTGCATGGTAGATGCAGTTCCGATAAAGGAACAAGCGCCGCAGCTCGGACATGCGTTGTGTTTTGCCCAGTTTAAGCGTTTCTCATCGATCTCACCGCGCTCATACTGGGCGCTGTACATGCCAAGCTGTTCCAGGGTTAACATCTCCGGACCTGCATTCATGGTTCCGCCCGGAACAACAACCGCCGGAATATTCACGCGGAATAAGCCCATGAGGTTTGCCGGCATTCCCTTATCACAGCTTGCGAGATACACGCCTGCATCGAAGGGAGTCGCGTTCGCGTGGATCTCGATCATGTTTGCGATCATCTCACGGCTTGCAAGGCTGTAATTGATTCCATCGGTTCCCTGGCTCTCGCCGTCACAGATATCAGTGCAGAAATATTTCGCGCCATGGCCGCCTGCCTCGGCGATTCCTTTTTTTACTTCATCTACAAGGATATGGAGATGTCCGCTTCCCGGATGGCTGTCACCTGCCGTGCTTTCGATGATGACCTGCGGCATTGCAAGCTCTTCCGGCTTCCAGCCCGTTCCGATTCTTAACGGATCAAGCTCCGGTGCAAGTTTTCTCATTTCCTGACTCTTCAGACATTTCATGATATTTCCTTCTTTCTTTGTGGGGTGTTGCTCGTTACTGAGCGAATGATATATTTTATTGGAACTGTTTTTTCAATTTTGTTCTTTCTCTGCGTTTCGAATGCACCGCGGCTTTAAGTTGCGTATCTGCATCTTTCTACTACGCAAAGAATGAAATTACAAGTGCTACAAGGAATCCGGTCACGCCGACTAAGGTCTCCATGATGGTCCAGGTTTTCAGTGTCGTCTTCTCGTCGATTCCCACGAGGGATCTTACCAGCCAGAAACCGGAATCATTGAAGTGGGAGCATACGGTGGAACCGCCCGCTACTGCCGCTACGGTACATGCCAGATATAACGGGGACAGCTCGCTGATTCCCGGAAGCGCCGCAACAATACCTGCCGCCATGGTCATGGCAACCGTCGCGGAACCGACACTGATACGGACAAGGACTGCGATGATAAATGCAAGGATAACGATCGGAAGATTCATGGATGCAACCGCGTTTCCGATCACGTTTCCGAGACCGGAGTATTGAAGCACATAGCGGAGCACGCCGCCGCAGGCGGTAACAAGAAGGATGAGGCCGGTTGGCTCTAAGGACTTTGTCATAACCTTCTCAAGCTCTTTCATCGTGTAGCCATGCTTTAAGCCAAGACCAAACATAGCAGCCAGAGTCGCGAGCAGCAGTGCTACGAACGGCTCACCTAAGAACTCGAAGACCGGAGCAACACCGGCTAATGCCGGAACGACGCCGCAGATGGAGTCCAGAATGATGAGCACCAACGGGATCAGGATGATCCCAACGATCAGCCAGAAGCTCGGAAGCTTGGACTCATCGATCTCTTCCTGATTTGCCACGCTCTCCGGCACCGGAACATAAAATTTCTTACCACAGATGGATCCCCAGACCGGACCGGCTACGATCATCGCGAAGATTCCGCAGAAGATTCCGACTAAGATGACCCAGCCAAGATCTACATTTAACATCGTTGCTACGAGAACCGGACCCGGTGTCGGCGGAATGAACGCATGTCCAACCGCAAGTCCTGCAAGGAGCGGGATCACATAGTGAAGAGAGGAACGCTTTGTCTTCTTTGCAAGGGAGAATGCTAACGGGATCAGAATGATCAGTCCTGCATCGAAGAATACCGGCATCGCGATCACGAGACCTGTGATTCCAAGCGCCCACGCGGCCTTCTCGTCACCGAATTTCTTTACCATCGTGACGGCGATCGTCTGTGCGCCGCCCGAGACCTCCAGGATCGCGCCGAACATGGATCCTAAGCCTACAAGCAGGGCAATTCCTTTTAACGTGTTTCCAATTCCATCATTGACTGCCGCGATAATATCTTTCGTCGGCATTCCCGCAAGAAGTCCAATGCTGATCGCTCCGATCAGGATCGCGATCATTGCCTGCACATTGAATTTGATGATCAGGACGAGCAGGATCACAAGACCGATCATTGCTGCCAGGACAAGGCGGGTCGGGTTGAGTACAACTCCTTCAGACATAGTGGATTTACCTCCCAGTGTATTTGTTTTGGTTGTTCCACGCAAAGATCCGTGTCATACCCCTGAACCGGACTGCTCTGCGCTTCATGGTTTCATTCCGGAAAAACAGTTCATGTTTTGATTTTCCTGTTTTCCGTTTTCATCAGACATGTCAAGCCGTTTAGCAAGTTCTTTGATGCATTTGTCTGATGTCTTATGTCTATGTGCTTAATCTAACATTTTTCTATGGTATTTGCAATACTTGTCTGATGTATTTTATCTTTTCTCTTTTTCGCACAAAAAAAGCAGGGGAAAATTGTGCATTATTTTTCCCTGCTCGCTGCATTCTTATTCCATTTGAATGGCTTCTGACATTTTACTCTCCTACTGCTCTTTCTCCTCTTTTGTCTCGCCCTGCGCCTTATAAGCCGTCCGGCGTCTCAAAAGCTCCTGCCTGTTATACGTCAGATGCATCACCATTGCACACCGCGCCCCGGTGGAATCATGATTTGCGATGGCTTCCGTGATGGCCCGGTGGGTCGTGATCGTCTCTGTCCGCAGTGAGCGCCTCGTCAAGTTTACAAAGGTATTGATTCCCGAATTGATGATCGGGATCAGGGACTCCATGACCTGATTCTTACTGCACCGGGCGATCCAGGTGTGGAACTCAATGTCTTTCGGCATGTGATCCTTGTCCGCCAGATACAGTTCCTCCGTCTCCTTACACAGCCTCTTTAATGTCGCGATATCCTCGTCCGTCGCATAAACTGCCGCCTTAGCGGCGATCTCCGGCTCTAAGATCAGGCGGACGTCAAAGAGATCCAGCGCCAGCTTAAACCTGTCATGTAGCTTTGCGTTAAGCCTTAACGGATCATCCTCCGCAGGCGTCAGACTGCTGACATACGTTCCCGCTCCTCTCCGCACCTGCAGAACTCCTTTCGTCACCAGACCTTTTACCGCCTCGCGGATCGTGCTTCGTCCCACCTCAAACATCTCCGCAAGTTCAAACTCGTTCGGAAGCCGGTCTCCCACCTCCAACGGTTTCTCTTTTATATACTCTAAGATCCGGTCCTCGATCTGGCTGCCCAGAAGTTTCCGGTCATCTTTTTTCTTCGTCTCCATAGTTTCCCCCATGTTCTGTTACAAGTTGTCTGATGTCTTCATTATACGGAAGATCGCATATGCTGGCAAGCTGATTTTTCCAAATGACCGCAAATCCTAAAAAAATCCCGCACACAGTCCGGATATTATCCGGAATCTGTATGCGGGATCAAAATCATCAGATGAAATGCGCTTTACAGCTCATCCTTCACATATCCGGCCACATTATAGGCATGGTCGGAGATACGTTCCAGATTGCTTAAGATATCTAAGAACACAACGCCGGCGGACGGGTTGCACTCGTTCTTGGAAAGACGCTCGATGTGCTTGTCGCGCATCTCCTCCTCGAGAGTATCCACACGGTCTTCCAGCTTGCTGACCTGACGGATATCCTCCATTCCGCCATCCTGACGGGCAGCGACTGCATGGTCCACAGCTCCGATGGCCGCGCTCGAAATCTCTTTGAGGTCCTCGATCCCGGTCTCTGAGAAAGCGAGTCCATGTTCCTTCAGGTACTGTGCCGCCTCCGCGAGGTTTTCCGCATGGTCGCCCACACGTTCTAAATCGCTGATGCTATAGAAGAGGTTGCTGACCTGAACTTTCTGCTTCTCATTTAAGGACAGGTTGTTGACCTTAATGAGATATTCGGTAAGCTTCTTATTTAAAATATCGATCTCTGTCTCGTTCTTAAAAACCTCATCCAGACATTCATATTTGTTTTCCAGAAGGACGCTTGTTGCAAGCTTTAAGTTTGCAAGGGCCATCTTACCCATATGAACGACTTCCATCACACCGACTTCAAGGGCAAAGGTCGGGGATTTGAAGATACGTTCGTCGAGAACCGGAAGCTCGTCCTCCTTTGTTTCCTTCTTCGCCTCTTCCTCGCCTGTCTCACGGACGATCAGACCGGAGAACGCAACGAGCTGTTTCGCGAACGGGAATAAGAGCAGGGTGTTCGTCACGTTAAAGAATGTATGGAACACCGAGATCTGGAAGGAATTGATGCTGCTCTGGGCAATATCCGGGCGCATCATGGAAATGATATACATACCGATTCCGAATACGATCGCACCGAAGCTGTTGAAGGTCAGGTGGATCACAGACGCACGCTTCGCGTTGCGGCTTGTACCGGCACTGGATAAAAGCGCAGTCAGACATGATCCGATATTCTGTCCAAGTGTAATATAAATCGCGGCATTTGCGGATACCACTCCACTCATCGCCAGAGTCTGTAAGATACCGACAGAAGCGGTGGAACTCTGGATGATCGCAGTTACAAGGGCACCTACAAGAATACCGAGGATCGGGTTCCTTCCGAGTACCGCAAACGCCTTCGCAAAGATCGGGGCATCCGTGTACGGTGCTACCGAACCTGACATGAAGGTCAGGCCCACAAACAGGAGGCCGACACCGATACAGATCTCACCTGCCAGACTCTCCTTTTTCTTCTTGGAAAACATCAAAAAGGCTGCACCGATGGCAACTACGAGCGGTGCGAAAAACGACGGCTGCAAAACCTTCATCGCATCCCCCAGAGAGTTTAAGGAAACCATCCATGCGGTGATCGTTGTACCGATATTCGCGCCCATGATGACCCCGACCGCCTGGGTCAGATTCAAAATTCCGGCGTTTACGAAACCAACCACCATGACGGTTGTGGCTCCGCTGCTGTGCAGGATCGCGGTGATCAGAGCGCCAAGACCGACTGCCAGAAGTCTGTTGTCCGTCACCATTCTCAGGAACTTGTTCAGCTTACTTCCCGCCGACTTCTGCATGCCGTCACCCATGATACTCATACCGTAAAGGAACATGCCCAGACCGCCGAGGAAGCTGAAGATACTTTCCAGATATCCGATATTCATAATGCCTTCTCCATTCTCTTTTGTCGCTGCCTGTTGTCTTAACACGGCGGCGTGGCAAAAGCGCAGTTTCGATCCGATTCTGCAAAATTTGCCTTCGTGTTCCATCATATCATAGAGCACACGCTTTTTTCAATTATAAATATAATATTTGTAAATTTTAGGTAAAGAATACAAAATGAATTTCGAATTTTTAGTGAATGTCCCGTTACTTCTTCAGAATCTTTATCGCTTTCTTTACATCCTTATGGAAGTCCTCCCATTTCTCCGGATAATCCACAAAATATTTCGGGCAGATCTTTCCCGTCACGTCGTAGTGGCGGATCACGTCATCCGGCTTCAGATCAAATTCCACACAGAGGTACGCGCATAAGTTTACAAGCGTCTGATATGTACTGTCATAAAATTTTCCGGTCTCATCCGGGTGGCAGCACTCGATGGAGATCGTGTCGCTGTTGCGGTTGTTGGATGCGTAGGCCACCTCATTTAATGGAACGCACTGGACGACCTCACCCTCCAGACCGATCACAAAATGGCTGCTGACAGAGGTGGTCTTCGAACCCGTCTGGTCCTTTAATCCCTCAAAATAATTCCGGTTTTCCAGAGCGGTGCTGCAGGGATTTGCGACATAGTGTACCACGATGCCGTTTACTTTCTCAAGTGGGATCTGCGGCCGTGAGTACTCATTCGGGGTCAGTAAATTCACATTCACATACTCCGGAACCGCCACATCCGCCGGATTTACCTGTTTCCTCCCCGTAAGCTTCTTTGTCACGAGCACAGCCGTGACGATCACGGCGATCCCGATCACGGCGGCCAGTCCGCCTACGATCATGCGGCGGGTCCGCTCCTGCTTTCTTCGTCTTCTCCGGTTTTCCTCCCGCCGGATCCTTCGCTCTTCGATCTCATCTCTGTATGGCATTGTTCTTTCCTTTCTTCTATATATAGAATTGTGATGTCTATTCCGCAGGTCTATGCACTTACTGGGCTGACCGTAAGAAAACCTATGCCGGAAGTCAAAAATCCCATCGGCACAGCCGATTTGGAATGGATTTTTGCGCGTAACCGCGAGAACACTGAACAGTTACATTATAAAAGCGTAAAAATATTCTTCTCAAATTCAATCAGCCCGTCTTTTTTCATCCTGGAGAGCTCCGCAGACAATGCGCTCCTGTCCACCGCGAGATAATCCGCGAGCTGCTGGCGGTTAAAGGGGATTCCGAAGGTCTTTTTCTTCTGTTTTTCAGACTCAAAGGACAGGTACGCCATCACCTTTTCCCGGATGGACCTCTGCCCCATGTGGTCGATCTTTCGCGTCAGCATAAGATTTTTCTTCGCCATGATATAGAGAAGGTTGTGGATCAGGCGATTGTGGTGGGAGCATGCCGGTGTGCAGACATTTAAGATCCTTCCGAGGTCTAAAAATAAGATCCGGCTCTTTTCTGCCGCCACTACATTGACCATCAAAACTTCACCCGGCATACAGGCGTAAGCTTCACCGAAAAGCTCACCGGTTTCCCCATGTCCCAGAACCTGCCGGTTTCCCCAGAAATCGTCCCGGGAGATCTCGACTCTTCCTGAGAGGATGAATCCCATAGAGCGGATCTCCGTTCCGGCGAGGAAAATAATATCCCCTTTTTCGTATTTCTTTTCTACTGCGGAGAGACATTTTAAGATACTTTCCTTTTCTTCAGGGTGGATTCCGGCAAAGAGCATGGAATCCGGAATTTCTTCTTTGTGGATCATAGTTTTCCTTTCTTTCACCTGACACGGGCGGCCATTTACACTTTCCTGTTTCCTTCATCCATAACGGGCAGTCTTTTGCACTTTCCTGTTTTCATATCTGAATGTACCACATTGCGGATTTTTCGTTGGAAATACAACATACTTTTTGTCATCATTGTAGTATATTGACGATACAAAAGTCAATACATGACACTTACAAAATCTGCCACGATCCGCTTTTTCCGGATGCATGGCAGCAAATACACCGCAATGAAAATCACTGAGACAATATTTACACGCTTTGAAAGGGGAACTTAAATTGAAAAGAACGATCGTAAAAATTGATGAAGAAAAATGCAACGGCTGCGGAGCATGCGCAGCGGCCTGTCAGGAAGGCGCGATCGCGATGATCGACGGAAAGGCGAAGCTGATCCGCGACGATTACTGTGACGGCCTTGGAAACTGTCTTCCGGCCTGTCCGGCGGACGCCATCAGCTTTGAGGAGCGCGAGGCTGCCGCTTATGACCATGAGGCGGTTCTGGCACACATGGCGGCAAGAAAAGCTGCTTCCCTCATGCCGACAGAGGCACCGGCCCCGAAGCCGGAATTTACAGGATGTCCGGGAACCATGAGCCGCACGATCACACATCCCTCCGCGCCTGCATCTAACAGCGCAGCGATCCCGGGACATTCTGCGCCCGTCTCCATGGAGAGCAGACTCTCCCAGTGGCCGGTCCAGATCAAGCTCGTCCCAGTCCGCGCCCCGTACTTTGACGGTGCGAAGCTTCTCGTTGCCGCGGATTGCACCGCTTACGCATACGGAAACTTCCACAACGATTTCATTGACGGACATGTGACACTGATCGGATGTCCGAAGCTGGATTCCGTAGACTATTCCGAGAAGCTCACGGAGATCATCCGCAATAATGATATCCAGAGCGTGACAGTTGTTCGCATGGAGGTTCCGTGCTGCGGAGGAATCGAGGCGGCTGTGAAGAACGCGCTGATGGCAAGCGGGAAGTTTATTCCGTGGCAGGTATATACAATCGGTACCGATGGACGGATCTTGAAATAAGATCTCGTCCCTGCCAGTTCTTCTGGAAAATCCCATCGGCATAGCCGATCTGGAATAGATTTTTCCTTGTAACTACGAAGGTACTGAATCGACATTTTTATATTTAAGAAGGGAACCTATATGTCTCTCTCAACTACTACAAACACCTCTGACCGCACCCCGGAGCAGGACGCTGTCATCTGCGCCCTCATCGGACTCGCCCGCGCCGCGGAGGCAAAGGAAATCCCGGCTGGAACTGCTCCGGTCCTTTTTGCAGCCCTGGCATCCGTGGCCCCGGGCGGCTCGCTCTCCTCTTCTGCCGCCAATGACCTTGTGGAACAGATCCACAAGCAGAAATCCATTGTCTCCCCAGACTGCGCCGCTTGCCCATCCCCCTGCGGAAGGACTGCGGACTTTCTTCCGAAGGACTTAAACTGCACCGACAACGGCCTCTTCGAGGACCGGAACCGGCTGCTCGCAGAACTCAGCCAGCACGCGAAAGAGGAATGGAAGCGCATTCTCGCGGAGCAGGAAGATCCGGAGATCACACGACTCTTTATGGACTGCGTGTTCATGGCGGGATATGCATATGAAAAGGAGCTGTTTGCGCCGTATTTTGAAAAATTGGCGGCACTGAATGACTGAATGCAGGAGTCAAAGTCCTGTGCCAGGTCTCCCACGGATCATCCCGGGAACAGGCTCCGGCAGGCAGGCTTCAAACCTGTCTATCTCAGTCGGAGACCTGACTCCCATTGAGACAGATTTGTGATTACTCACCACCTGTTATGAAGTGACTTTTGTCAAGAGTTAATTTTTAGAAATTCTTCTTAACTCCAGTCACATTTTTTCTGACAGCATTAGAAAAGAGTTCTATTTTAACAGTCCCCGGCAGTTGGCCACTCTAAAAAAGTGGGAATCTTCTCGAATGAGAAAAAAATTGATACAGGGAGCCTATGTTCGCCCTCTGTATCAATCTTTTGCATTGATTTTTTATGCATTTTTTATACAATCATAGAATCATCAGATAAACCACTCTGCCTCAGCCCGTCTCTGGTAATTCTGTTTTAGCATTTCCACATGAGATAAAAATGCCTCGTCATCAAAATACTTTGCGCCTGCCGGACATGCCTTGATGCAGGCATGGCACTTGATGCAGATTCCGGTGCAGGTATCCGGCGCGTCCTTCGGGATGGATCCCATCGGACAGACTGTCGCACAGATTCCGCACTTCGTGCATTTTTCCGGGTCTGTCTTCGGTTTCGCCTTTAAGAACACTGCAGGTTTTCCATCCGTTCCAAGCGGTGTATAGTAGGCAGTCACCGGATCATCGCCGCGGACCTCGATCTTTGCCGGGATCTCCGTCATATCAGCAACTTTCTTCGCGACCTTCTCACCAAATTCCGCGATCTTCGCGAGATCATCCGCATCCGGACGTCCTGTCGCAAGCTTATTGCTGAACACATGCTCTGTCGGGATTCCAGCAGCTGCGATCGTATGGAAGCCGTGAAGCTCCAGCTCGTTGCGAAGCTCGATCAGACCGTTGTCAAAGTTTCTGTTTCCGAATACCGATACCGGTACTGCAAATGCGCCATTTCCCTCAAAAGCGCTCTGCACATACGGTAGCATCTTATTCGGAATTCTTCCCGCGTAGACCGGTGTGCTGAAAAATACAAGATCCTCACTTTCAAAGCTCGTAACACCTTCCCGGTTCTCCGGAAGTGTAAAATCAAATGTCTCCATCGGCACAGAAAGAACTTCCGCCGCCTTTTTCGCCATCGTTGTGATTACTTTTTTCGTGTTTCCTGTGGGGCTGAAATATACCGCCCATACTTTTGTGATCTTCATAATACCTCACCTTTTCCCTTGATATATGATTCTTTATTAGCAGATAAAATCTGCTTTATGAATTTCTTCCCATCAGTATAGCATATTGCAATGCAAAAAGAAACCTCCTTCCCACAAAAACAGAAGCCCCTGGAATTTTACTTCCGGGGACTTTTCCATTTTCTGTTTCGTGAAATTTACAGTTCCGGTGCCTCATCGAGTACGAACTCTACGCTGGCATCTTTCTTGATTTCTACGGTGTCTTCAGCTTCCTCGATTTCGGTGGAATCTTCTGCTTCTGTGTCCTCAATGAGTTTATCAATTTTTAATATTTTTTAATACCCAACTACATTGCCATCCCCACTCCTACATGCTAATATAATCCCAAGCAAGGTTTCTAACGAATTCTATGATCTATTTTCTATTCTGGCCATTACGGCATCTGAAGACTCTTTGCTGAAATCACCCAAACAACTGGCAGGGAGTCGGGGATGTCTCGTATCAATTCCTCTCCTGCCCAATTTTCCAGGAAAGGAAGGTAACTGAATGGAAAATCAAGTGATCCATGCTCTCATCTCCACTGAAGAGTATAGGGAATCGCCCGATTTTATGAATGTCAATCTCAGCGATTTCGCCCTGTTTCTCGCGGTAATGAAGCACAAGGAGGCGCAGGAATGCGTACTCAGTATTATCCTGGATGAACCAGATCTCAGGCTTACACAGGTAAGGGTTGAGGACGTTATTCTCAACAAAAACGGAAGACGCGGAATCCGGCTCGACGCCTGGGCATTGGCGGAAGATTCCAGGCAATTTGCTACAGAGATGCAGAATGATGCGTCTGAGGACGATCTCAGGAAGCGCTCCCGGTATTATCAGGGACTTCTTGATACACCGGCGCTAAAGGCAGGAAAACACACAAAATACCGCCACTTGCCATCAACGATCGTGATATTCATCACCCAAACTGATCTCTTCGGAATGGATCGCGCAATGTACACATTCACAGAGCGCTGTCACCAGATTCCGGGGATGGAACTGGGGGATGAGACAATGAAGATATTTTTGAATATGAGCAGTAAGAACGAACGGGATGAACTCGTGAGTCTTCTTCAATATATGAAAAACTCTACGCTCTCCAATCCCGAGATTATTATCCTTGATGACAGGATCCGCAGGCTGGACGCAATTGTTACTGAAGTAAAGCAGAGTGAAGAATGGGAGGATGCACATATGAGTATTTTATCTACTGGTATTGACATCGGACGTAAGGTAGGCCATGAAGAGGGCCTTGAAGAAGGGCGCAAAGAAGGGCGCAAAGAAGGGCGCCTTGAGGGAATCCATGCGATCATAAATGTTCTAAAAGAACACAATCTTACCGATTCCGAAATCATTCAGCAGCTATGTAAATCTTTTCGCTTAGATACAGGCACTGCAGAAAAAATGTTTCATGATTTCTCACATCATGATTAATCTCTGATATTTCAGTTTAATCTTATGTCAAATATGGACTGAATAAACGCCCGGCTCCATACACTGATTGCATAAAGCCGGGCGTTTGATATTGTCTTAATTTTATATGTTTTTGAAATATTCTCTACGGTTTACAACTTTTACAAGCTTCATATCCCTCATCAATCAGCTTCTCCCGCTCCCCCGTATACTTTTTTCGGTTCTCAGACTTGATATTCTTCACAGAATCGCAGTCCGTGCGGTGGAATTTCATGGTCTTCGTGTTGAGGATATAGGTTCCGCTCTCTTTTCCAGAGGTTCCTGCATCGTTTTTTCCGGTACCTCCAGGTGCCCCTGATGAATTGTTTCCAGTAGACGATGTACCTGACGTTTTCCCGGTACCTGACGCACTTCCGCTTTGACTGCCTCCTGCACCTCCGCTCTTCGCCAGTTCACTCTTTCCCGTCGCATAGTCGATCGTGACTCCCGGCTGAACATTGTAAACATAAACACAGAACAGGACTCCGTCGCCTTCGTCCTCCACAGATTCCGCTTCCATCAGGACTCCGGATGCCACGAGGTTATCTCCCTCAAAGACCGGCGTCACGCGGTACATCACATGGTTTCCGGTTTCTTTTACATAGTCGGCTGTCAGGTTCTCAAAGGGCAGCATTCCCTGAACATTAAGGTATCTCGTACCCGTGATCAGATTCTTTTCGTTCGCGTTCTCCGCCGTCAGCTGGTATCCGATCAGATGGCATCGGTTATACAGATATTTTCCATCCACAAAATCATATTTCGCATTGATCCACCCTGTTGGCTTTACCTCTCCGATGGAACCCCGCTTTTCCGTCGGCATCGTATCGGTACTGACGGAGGCGTAAGCCACACCGCAGCGGCCTAATGAGTCCAGATCACTGTAGCTTTCAAAGGAGACATCCGTCAGGTCGTCCTCCGTAAAATACGGAACATTTCCATTGACCGCCACATAGGGGGAGTCCGTATACTCCGGAATATCGGAGAGACGGAATTCCCCGGTTGCCGACGGGTTTCCTGCCATCCCCGATGACGTTTTATTTCCCTGTCCGCTGCTGTTCCCGGCACCAGAGTTCTCTGCCGCCTCAGCAAGGCTTCCAAGGATATTTCCCGCCGCATGGGCAACATCTGCCGCCACACTGACATTAGCGGCCGCATCTCCCCCACAGGCCGTTACCGTCAAAGAGACCGCCGCGATCACGCAAAGCAGCCATTTTCTTAAATGATTCATATTCTGTCATTCCCCTCTGTTGCCATATTTTCTATCGCAGTCCGCCTTTCCGCCAAATGCTCCGTACATACTCCCCCCGTCCCAATCTCCAATATCCCGCTATATTTTCTGAAATATCGGAATTGGAACTGTCTCCAGCGCCATTCTGCCTATCATACATTCATATTTTAACAGGTATACCGCTCTCTGGTAATTTTCTCATGGGAAGATCCCGCAAATTCTTTCGTCTCCACGCACTTCCACACGCTGAGATCCACCGGAAAATACACATCCGCCGGATAATCCCTGTTCCAGTGGTAGAGATAGATTTCCTCGATCCGCTCCGCACAGCCAGAGACGTCCGCATTCTCCACAAAGCAGAACTCCCCGTCCCCCGCAGCATCGAGAAACGTCTCATCCACCAGGATTTTCTCCGCATCACTCTCCGCAAACTGTTTTCTGCTGTAGGCATTCATCCAAAGTTTTTTTCCATCCGTAAGTTCCAGAATATCTGCCCGCAGGACTCGATCCTGGCTCTGGCGGCGATGGTTGAACATCATCCCATTATGATCGTCCACGCATACGATCAGTATCATTTGATCCCCTCTTTCCGTTTCTTTTCCATATGGGTATTATACACTATGTTTCCGTTTATGTAAACATACGTTCGGCATCTCTTTCCTGAAAATCTTACCGTTCAGCTCTAGTTAGTTAAAAGTTAAATCTGCAGTAACTGTTCAGTAGGTCTGCGCACTTGCTGCGCTGACCGTAAGAAAACATAGGCTGGAGGGCAAAAATCCCATCAGCGAAGCTGATCTGGAATGGATTTTTGCGTGTAACTATGAAGGTACTGAATAGTTACAATCTGCGTTAAAAATCCCTGAAAGCCCTTCGCTGGTCTGGATAATGTTGTGGCTGTGCGGTAACTTTTTTTCATTTTTCCCATGGAAAATCTTGACATCTGTCCCCTGCGGTGCGATAATAATGAGGTCAAAAAAATATCGTTATGGGCTTGTAGCGCAGTTGGGAGCGCACCACATTCGCATTGTGGGGGTCGTCGGTTCGAATCCGATCAGGTCCACTGAAAAAACACCATTTCCATTGAGAGATGGTGTTTTTTATATGGAAAGAGTCCCCCCCGTAGTTTTCAACATCCTCGCATTCATCTGCGTTAATCTACATCTTCGCGCAAATGCACATCTTCGTCATGTAATTTTTTTGATTACCAGGAAGTTCCGGTATAACCTCCCATTAATTCCAAAAACCGCCGCCAGGTATTTTCCCCAGCAGCGGCATTCCATTCATTCTGTCTTGAACTTACGAGCCCGGATCACTGTCCAAAATAACTGTTCACACCGACAACAAGTCCATCCGCCAGTTTTCCTAACGTCGCATCATCATGAGCAGATTTCCCATCCCCCAGTTCGATATCAATACTCGGAACCGTAGAATACGACGTCTGGGTCAGATCCATCTCCATGGATCCCGACGAGAAGATCTTCACACCGTTCTGCTTCAATCCGCCAACCAGCGCACTTCCAAGCTTATTGTGGGACTCCCAGTGGGACGCCACCGGCTCCATGGCACGATAGGCGGCATTATTCGGCACACTCATGTAAAACGCGCCCTTGTCCGTCTTCGTGGAATCCCAGTGCAGGGCGATATGGCAGTCTGCCTTGTTGTTCGCCATGACGGTTCTCGCCACATTGTCGAGCTGCACATCACTTCCATCGCGGATCATCAGCACATCATATCCCGCCGCCAGAAGCTTATTCCGGAAGATCTGCGCCATACGGAGCGTCACGGTACTCTCCGCCGTTCCATCCGCGAACGTCATTCCGCCGGATACCGCAACGGCCTTCGTCGCTCCGGCTCCTGTAGTTCCGCCTGTCACCTTTGCCGTTTTGTCGGGATGGCAGAAGGTCTTCACCTTCGATCCTCCGGCTGTCCCGTGTCCCGCATTTACAGCAACCACCTTATTTTTCCGGTTCGCGGCTCCATTGTGGTAGAACACCGCGTGACCGCTGTTGATCGCGGACATCCCCGCGTATTTCCAGTTGGGATCCATTCCGACCTGATAAGCCTTATCCACATACGCCTTTAAGGAGTCCGGTACTGTCACAGTTCCATCGGCGGCAACTGTGGATGTTCCGCCCGCAGTTGCCGCCCCCGTTTTCGCAGTGCTGCTCTGCGGCTTGCTGGTCGTCAGATAGCGGCTTGCCACATAGACGGTCGTCTTCGCCCCGCCGATCTGCACCTCGCTCCACTCCCCATTGTTTTTCACTCTGGAAAGTACTGTCCCGCGGGGCAGTGTTCCGAGAACCGCCCCGGATACAGTGGACGGCTGATTCCTGTAATTTAATTTCGACGCGTTCACATAAACCGTATCCGCAAACGCCGTCATCGGTACCGCTGCGGCGAACAGGATGCCAAGTCCCGCGCAGAGACCTGCCGCATGTCTCTTAATACCCTTCTTTTTCTCCATATTCTTTCCTTCCCATGCATTCCAGAACTGATCCACCCGGAAAAATTTTAATATGTCCCGGCTTCCCAGTCTGAGGAATTCATTTCTTCCAAATTTACTTTCCTTATCAAGACAGCCCGGCATCTCTACCGGGCTGTCCGAAATCTTCCAATTTTCAATTAATCGCCAAGTACATTCACGATCTTCGCCGGAGTACGATAGTTCCAGGTGGAGATCTTGATACCGGATCTCGCGTTGGACGCATGGCACACCTGACCATTACCGATGTAAAGTGCCACATGGTTGATTCCGCCGCTGCCTGAGTAGAATACGAGGTCACCCGGACGCATCTGGCTCGAGGTGATCGACTTTCCGCTTCCAGACTGCGCGCCGGAGTTATGCGGCAGGGATACACCGAATTTTGCCATGACAGACATCGTAAATCCGGAGCAGTCCGTTCCGTTTGTCAGGCTCGTTCCGCCGTAGACATATCTGTTTCCGACGAACTGAACTGCGTAGTTTGCGATCTGGGCACGTTTGGAGGAAACACTTCCGGACTTCGATCCGGCAGCCCCGTCGTTTGCGCTGTTCTTCTTACCGGAATTATTCTTTGAACTGTTCTTTGAACTGTTCTTAGAATCATTCTTCGAAGAGGTATCTGCAACCTCAACCACCGGCGTATACTTGATCGCCTCTTCCAGACCGTACTTAACGTCAACATAATCGCTGGACAGGTATGCGTCCTGATCATCGATCTCGATCTTTACCCAGCCATCCTGCTGATCCGCTACAAGGAATCGCTCGCTGTTGGAGATCTGTGTGTAGATCGAAGAATTCGTGTTCGGCTCTGTGCGGACATTGACGCCGTCCGTGTTGGAGATCGCCATCAGCTTTGCAACCTGAAGCGCTTTGTCCTTCGCCTGCTGTCCTGTCAGGATATACTCAGATTTTACATAACCGGTAATGTTTCCGGAACGGATCTTGTACCAGCCCGACGTGGAGGTGTCCAGGATATCACAGCCTGCGTTGCTCGGCAGCTTCGCGATGATCTTGCCCTTCTTCTCATCCGGATTGTCGCGGACATTCAGGTAATTGGACACATTGGATACACCGAGATTATCATAAAGGCTTAAGACCGTCTGTCTCATATCCTGCTTGATCGCCTCATCCAGAGCGTATTTTACGGTGACATAATCCGCAGAAATATATCCGGAAGAAATCTGGATCCAGCCGTCCTGCTGCCCCCTGATGTCATATCTTTCGTTTTTAAATACCTGCTCCACAACATTCGCATCCGCCTTCGGCTCTGACCGGACATTTAACTTATCCGCATCGATCACGGCACGCTCAGCCACATTTTCCGCAGCCAGTTTTTTCGCCTCATCCCCGGTATAGACATACTGGGAGCTTACATAACCGGTCACACCGCCAGATGAGATCTTATACCAGCCATCTGTGGAGGTATCCAGAATCTCGCAGGCACCGCCCTTCGGCAGCTTTCCTATGACCTCACCGAAGCTCTCCGGGGTCTTTCTGACGTTCAGATAGCCTGAGACCTCCGCAATCCCAAGATTTGCATAGCTGTCCACAATACTCTGGACCGTCTTTTCATATTCCTTAGACGCAATCTCCTCGGCAGAAAGCGTGGTCTCCAGAACAATATTTCTCTCCCCGGTGCTCTCAGATGCAGCCTCTGTTGTCTCTAAGGAAGCCGCTGCGGTCTCAACCTTCATCCCTCTGGAAAAAGTGTCCCTGTGATTTCCGATCACAGTTCCTGCAACCGCAACCACCGCGACCACTGCAACAGCCGCTCCTCCTGCCGCGAGGATCTTCATATACGGCATCGCCGCCTTTTTCTTTTTGATCTCACGCAGTCTTAAGATATTTTCACGCTGACTTGCCTGATGCTCTTTTTTCGGGCGCACGGGCTGCAGTTTTTCCCTTCGGTTTCCGGAACGTCTTCCCGCAGAACGGGATCTCTGTCCCTCTGTCTCCGATTCAGCGCTGTCGGCTTCTGCAGCCTTTGCCTCCGGTTCTGTGCTGTCGGCTTCTGCGGCCTCTGCCTCTGGCTCTGTGTTGTCGGCTTCTGCGGCCTTTGACTCCAGCTCCGTGCTGTCAGCCTCTGCGGCCTTTGACTCCGGCTCTGTGATGGCGGCCTCTGCGGCTTCGACCTCCGGTTCTTTCCCGGATTTCTCCGCCGGGATCTCCGGGATCACCGGCTCCATCTGATCCGGAACGTCTTTCTTAGTTTCTTCTATCATTTCTCTGTCTGACATGTATGTTCTCCATCACCCCGTCCCATAGACGGTTATCGCATATTGTTACAATTTTTGCTCTACCCGTAATTGTAACAATCCCGGCAGAACCTGTCAAATTTTTTCCGCCGGGATTTATGATAAATTTCTGTCAAATTTCTTAAAAAAATTACATCTGCTGCCGGAATCCGGCTAAGACCCGGATCTTTTCCCGAAGCTTACGCCTCTTCACTCTTCTTTCCAAGCGTCTGGAAGTGTTCCATGCTGCCGTAAAGCTCCTTGATCCGAGCAAACTCCTCCTTGTCCAGAAAACTCAGCTTTCCTCTTCCGAATGACTTCGCCGATTCGATCATAAACCGGGCTGCCTCATCCAGATCTTCCATATGGGTAGCTCCCGTCGCACATCCGGCAACGGTCGTCTCCGTCGTGATCGCAACGCCTACCACCGGGGCTTTTGTCGCCGTCACAGGCTGCAGGATGCTGTTTAAATGGAAGATTCCATTTCCATAAGGCGTGATATCCTGCTGTGTCAGAGCAAATACATAAGGAAGTTTTCCTGTTGTCGTCTGCATCACATCGAGAAGATCCTCGCTGACTCTCAAAATATATCCCTGACATACCGTCGGTGAGATTGCGAATCCACGGTGGTTGATGATCCTGTTTCCCTTCGTAGTATCCACAACCAGGACTGCGTCCAGATCGTCCGTCACTTCCTCCTTATTCACCTGCCAGGTCTCCACCGGGGAGTTCATAAACGGCACCGGTTCATGGGGAACTGTCGGAGCATCCGGGCAGACATGGGTAGATATGAACACGTCGCCCTCAAGGAAATCACCCTTTGCCTGCATTCTGAGAAGCTTTGCGGCAACCGCTAACGCTGTCAATGCACCGTCACCGTCAGAGACGAACCCGATCTGTTCCGGTCTTGCCCCCAGACCGCCGAGACGTCCGAGAATACCGATCGTTCCAGCGTTTCCGCCCTTTGATTTTCCGTTTTTTCCCGGAATCAGGATTCTCACCATATCTGTATGGCCTTTTGGTCCTTCAAGCGGATACGTTTCCACCTGACACATGGGATCGATGGATCTAAAATACTCCACCACCTCGCTGCCGGACGCTGATGCGCTGTCTAACATGTCAAATAATTCGATCAATTCTTTGTACAACATAGGACATCTCCTTTTCCCGGTCTCTTATAAGACCGCTTGTTATTTTGAGGGATATTGTAACTGTTCAGTACCCTCACAGTTACGCGCAAAAATCCATTCCAAATCGGCTGTGCCGATAGGATTTTTGCCTTCTATTCTAAGTTTTCTTACGGTCAGCGCAGTAAATGCGCAGACCTACTGAACAGTTACGGAATATATTACTATTTGAAATATCCCTGCTCCTCATAATACCGTTTTGCCCCGTCATGAAGCGGGATCGGGATCTTAGAAGCCCGGAACTCCCTGTCATCCATCGCCCGCATAAACGGTTCTCCGGCTGTATACACCGGTCCGTTGACCTCCAATGCCCAGGCGATCTCATGAACAAGGTCTTCATCCATATCCGCAGACACGCAGACAAGGACTTTTTCGCAGAAGGTCCCGACCTCATCGTCCTGATTTTCATAAGTTCCTGCCGGAACTTTGATCTTACTGTACTCCGGATGGCCGTCTAAGATCTCATCCAGTTCTTCGTCCGTGTAGGACAAGAACCGGATCCCATACTCTGCCGCCAGCTCCTGGTAAGCCGGGACAGGGGACTCCGTGAACGCATGGATCCCATCAGCCCACTGGTCCCGGACCCCGTCGGCTCCACCTTGGATCCCATAATACCAGATCTCCGTGTTCTCCTTGTCGATTCCAAGGACATCGAACACTTCTCCGGATACCTTTGCCGTCTCAGAACCTTCATTTCCCACGGCAAGCGGATGCCCCTTCAGTTCCTGTACCTTCGAAAGTCCCAGTTTCTTCGGGGATATCCATGTGGAGACGATCGGATAACATGCCGCTACTGCACGAAGTTTTTCCTTTTTTTCTCCCTCACAGGCACCGGTTCCCGTATACGCCTCGTAAGCTGCCCCAGCCGGAACGATCACGAGATCATATGTCCCGTCAAACAGATGCTCTATATTCATATAGGCGCCTTTTGACGGCCAGGTCTCCACATAGACTCCGGGAACTGTGTTGCTGATGGTCGCCGCCACGGCTTTTCCAGCCCGGTCAGTCACGCTGTCCTCAGTGAAGGTCCCCATAATGAGTTTTCTCGTCTCCCCCATACCGGGATCCGGCTTTGAGCATGCAGTCAATACACCGGAAGCGGCAGCTATAAGAATCAGGCTCCGTGCGTGTCTCCGATTCATGCGATATATCCGTCCACGCATACCGCTCCGTACGGGCGGATGCTCATACGGTATGCGCTTCCCTCTCCCATTGCCTTTTCAATATAAGCGATGTACTCGTCTGTCACGGAATTCGGCAGCATCGCCATAATAACGCCCGCAAATCCGCCGCCGTGAACACGGCATGCGCCGCAGCCTTTTTCCTTGATAAATAACTCTGTGAGCGCTAACGCGGAAGTGATCCCCTGCTCCTCAGATCCCGGAACATAACAGTTCTGGAGCCATTTCCAGGAAGAATTTCCGGATTCAGTGATCAGGCTTAAGAATTCGTCAAAACGGTTCTCCTTTAATGCCTGAACCTGTTTTTCAACACGCTTGTTCTCCTCAAAGAAGTGAAGGGCACGTAAGAACGCGCGGTCACCCACCTCTTTTCTCACTTTCGCCGCATTTTCGATCACTTCCTGTTCCGTGATATCCGCGCAGACTTCCTTTCCAAACACGGCTGCCACCCTCTTCATCTCATTCGGGATGGAGGAATACTCAGCGCTTAAGTCCGCATGACCTTTTCCGGTTTGGACAATGATCAGGCTGTGATCCTGAGCACCGAAGTCATAGTCGATTTTCTCAACAACCGGTTCTAAAGGATTCTTGAAGTCGATGGTGATCATGCCGCCCACCGCGCATGCCATCTGGTCGAGAAGACCTGAACCTTTATTCCAGTATTTGTTCTCCGCGTATTTGCCGACATGGGCATATGTAACGACGTCCACTTTTCCGTCATTGAAGAACTCGTTGATCATGGAACAGATCAGCATTTCGTAGGAAGCGGAGGAGCTGACTCCGGCGGCGCTGATCACGTTGCTTGTAATGTAAGCGTCGAAACCGCCGATCTGATATCCCATCTCCTGAAATCCGGCCAGCATTCCCTTTGTCAGGTCGATGGTTCCGGCCATCTTGTCGCTCGGCTTTAAATTTTTGATATTGATCGTGAATTTCTGGCTGTATGTCTCACTGATAATGTGAATCTCATCGGTTCCGTTTGCCGCCGCGCAGGCAACACAGTCAAGGTTGATGCTTCCAGCCAGAACTTTTCCATTATTGTGGTCTGTGTGGTTTCCGCTGATCTCGGTACGTCCTGCGGAAGTGAAAAGACTCACCTGATCCCCCCCGAATGACTTTTCAAATCCCTCAAGAACATGCTCATAGCGCTTTTCATTCTCAGCGGCACCGTCCCCATACATTTCTGTAAAAAATCCGGTCGCTTTCGCGCTCTGTAATGCTTTCCTTGCAGCTTCTCTATCCATAACCCCAGTTCTCCTTTTCGATCCGCCTTGGCGGATATTTTTATTTTCTTCACAGCCGGCACCTTATGCGGAAGCTTTGCTGTGTTTTCCGGGTTACTGTACCCACAGTTACTGTACACGGGTAGGAATTTTCTGAACTGAAAATTCCGTACAATACAGTGGTGGTAGTGGATTTTGCCGATTTGGAATGCGAAGCATCGGCAAAATCAGTTACTGTTTGCGCAAGGCGTGAACAGTAACTACGCGCAAAGCAGGCGCAGTAACTTTTCCGGAAATCAGGTTGAAAAGAAACCTTTTATTATTATATAATACCTCGTATATGTGTTGCAAGGAAAACTTATTTTTTGAAAGGATCTGTTTTATGCTTCAGACAGACTGGAATGGCAAACCGTACCACTCTCTCGACTATGAATTAAAAAAGATATTTGGGAAAAAAGTCTATAAACTCGCTCTGGACGGCGGCATGACATGTCCAAACCGGGATGGCACACTGGGAAGAGGCGGCTGTATCTTTTGCAGTGCCGGCGGATCTGGTGATTTTGCAGAAAAGCAGGCCGGATCCCTTAGAGAGCAGGCTGACCTTGCGAAGGCCCGCGTCAGCCGGAAGATCTCAGGAGATGACGCTGCCTATATCGCGTATTTCCAGTCATACACAAACACTTATGCCCCACTCTCCTATCTGAAACAACTCTTTTCTGAGGCAATCTCTCTCCCGGAGATCTGCGCACTCTCCATCGGTACACGGCCTGACTGCCTCCCGGATGAAACCGTAGAGCTTCTTTCCCGGTTAAATAAAGAAAAACCAGTCTGGATAGAACTCGGTCTGCAGACGATCCATGAGGATACGGCAAAACTCATCCGCCGGGGATATGCGCTCCCCGTTTTTGAGGATGCCTACCGCAGGTTAAAGGCTGCCGGACTCACGGTGATCGTCCATGTGATCCTCGGACTTCCCGGAGAGTCGAGGGAACAGATGCTGGAAACCGTGAATTACCTTGGGAAGCTCCATGTGGATGGGATCAAGCTGCAGCTCCTTCATGTGTTAAAAGGGACAGATCTTGCCGATCTTTATGCATCCGGCGGGTTTCACACACTGGAACTGCCGGAATATCTGGAACTGATCAGTGACTGCTTAAAAATCCTCCCACAGGAAACTGTGATCCATCGGATCAGCGGCGACGGGCCAAAGTCGATCCTGATCGCACCGGAATGGAGCGGGAATAAAAGACTGGTTTTGAATTCCATTGCAAAATATTTAAAGGAACATCATATTTTTCAGGGGATGGACCTGTAACTGCTTTCTCATTTCGATAAAATGAATGTGCCTTGTCACATTCCTGCGCCTCGTGCGGTCGCTTGCGACAGTCTGCATCTTCGCGCGAGTGCGCATCTTTGGCACGTCAGTGCCTTTTTATGTAACAGGGAATTCCCCGGGATTTCCTGTTACATAAAAAAACTCCGGAAGACCTGGGCTTCTTCCCTCAGGTCTTCCGGAGCTTTGCACACCGACCGTAAACCAGGCCGGTATTTTCCTTATGAATTATAGATATCCTCGTTTAACATTCCCTCGGATTTCGCAACGTAGATCGCGGTTGCGGAGTCACCGACAACGTTAAGCGCCGTTACTAACATCTCGATCGGGCGGTTGATCGCAAGAATCAGGCTGTATGCTAAGAGTGCACCGTCGTTGATGTAGCCAAGACCGGAAAGGATCGTGAACAGGATGATCGCGCCTGCGCCCGGAGCTGCCGGTGTACCGGCGGATGCGATCAGGGCTAAGAGAGCGATCACAATGAGCTGGGACAGGGTTACATCGTAGCCTGCGCAGCCTGCGATGAACAGCGTCGCAACGACCTGCATGATCGCGGTACCGTTCATATTGATGGTCATACCGAGCGGAAGTACAAAGGAAGCGATCTTCTCATCAACACCAAGCTCCTCTGTGGTCGTCTTCACGTTAAGCGGAAGAGCAGCCGCACTGGAGGAAGTGGAGAATCCGAATACTGCTACACGGAAGATCTTCTTTGCGAACTTCACCGGATTCTGCTTTGTTGTAGCTGCTACAAAGATCGGGTATCCTACGAAGAGGAATAAGAGAAGCAGGATAACGGTTACGACAACGTATGCCAGAGCCGGTTTTAAGTGGTTGATTCCGTATGTCGCGAATGTTCTTGCAAGGAGAACGAAAATCGCGAACGGACCGAACTTTGTAACAACGTAGTTTAAGAATACAACAACGATATCGTTTACTTCTGTGATGAGCTTCTTTAATGTTGCGCTCTTCTCGTCGCCGACTGCCTTCATGCAGAGACCGAGGGAAACCGCTAAGAACACGATCGCGAGAACGGAAGTGTTTGTGCTGAATACCGCTGTGATATTGGACGGAACAATGTTAAGGATCACATTTAACGGGTTGGAACCGGTAGATCCGGCAGAACCTTCAAGACCCTCCACCTGAATATTGAATACACCTGCATTGTAGATCATGATTCCGACTACGCATGCCATAAGTAATGCGAAGAAAGAACAGATCAGGAAACCTGCGATCGTTTTTACGGAAATTCTGCCGAGAGTTCTTGTATCGGAAATCTGTCCGATCGCAAGTGTGATGGATGTGAATACCATCGGTACGATGACAAGCTGTAAAGAACGGATAAACAACTGACCGATAATATAGAAGATACCGAGTGCCTTTTCAGCGCCTGCCACTGTGATGTCCTGGAACAGGATGCTGTTAATCGTTGCCCATACGGCTTCCTTACCTGTGCTGTTGAGGTTTTCTCTTAAGAACATTAACAGAAGACCTGCTACCAGACCGCAGACGAGGGAAATACTCATTCTGACAGCGAGTGAACTTTTCTTTTTCTCCATGTAATCCTCCTTTTTTTAACCGCGCAACACACCCGGAAACATAAGCTTTGGGGCGGCTCTCCAAAACACTCCTGATATGCAGACACAGGCTTAGACTCCTTGCCCGCATAAAAATCTCCGGGACACTGACAGGTTTTTCTCGATCCCTGTCAAACTATCCCGGAGATTATATCGTAGTCTGAGCAATTCCGCAAGTAGGAATTTCAAATTTCTTTATGTTTTTTTTACAGAAATTTTATTTACTGGAATCGGCTGCCGGAACAGGCTCCAAAGTCTGTGTCTGATCCAGTGCCGCATTTAACTCCCGGAACGCCGCCGCGAGATCCTGCTCGTTGCCGTCAGTGTCATAGATCCTGCCATACTGCTCGTGGGTATACATTTTAATATTGTCCAGTGTCACGCTGCGATCTGTCGTGATCGAGAGATTGTAGTTTTCCTGCCACGGGATGGAACACTCATAATTTCCCGCTTTCGTCACCTGAACCAGCTTTTTAGCGTCACCGATCTGGAAGGTGACCTTCGCTGCACCGTTCTTCGGCGCCGCCCAGAACTTTACATGGATTTTGTCCCTCTGTCCAAGACGTCCATGGACATTCTGGCTGAGCACACTGTCTTTTTCCAGAGTGACTGCCTTTGATCCGTCATGTTCTGTTTTCTCAACATTTCCGGTGGTATCCCAGCCTGTGAGCCCCAGAGCGAACTGACCATTGTATACACAATCGTTTACATAATTCCGGTATACCCAGAGTCCGTAGCCGCAGGTAGTATCCTTTAAGATCGGAGCGGCATTCTTCACATAATCCGCCACCTGGGACTCCTCGATCTGGGTATTGTAGGAGAACGCCTCTGTGGAATCCATATAGAGGAACTGCTCCATAAAATACTTCTTTCCGCTCTTTTCCACCAGACCGTTCATGCTGTTCTGCATGGATGCCAGCGCTTTTTCCGCGGAAATATGGTCTCCCATGTTCTGCTGTCCGAGGGACACACTGTACATAAGAGCGGCGTACTCTGCATCGGCACACGGATACGTGGCAGAGTGGGAATAGTAGGTATAGCTTCCGTCCAGCTGGTAGATCGGATCCCCGTCGGACCGGACCTCCATGGATAGTCCTGGGAACACTTCCTGACTCTCGGAGAGGAGCTTATTTAAAAAGCTGTCATAGAACTCAAAAAACAGCTTCGCCTCCGGGCGCTTTCTCTCCGGGATCCAGATCTCGGAATAATCCTGGAATGTCTTTCCGTAGACCGCGCCGACCTCCTCAAGGGAGTAGTGGGCCTTCAGGTAATCCTGATATCCGCATCTGGATGCCAGACGGATACTGAGGGCTCTTGTGAGATCCCGGTCCATGTTTGACGTATAGTCCCAGAAGTCCTCCCAGGTAATAAATCCACCCTGAAAGTTCCCGTAGTCGGATACCCGGTCATAGATCGTCTTACAGTAATCTATCCACATCTTCCTGTCATTGCTTCCGTCCTGCACCACACCGGCATATCGCTCCGGAAGGGACGCTTCACCGCTGTAATCCCAGCAGTAACCGATCCGCAGCGTCACCATAAGTCCGTGGTCATCCGCACACTTCATGACCTGATCGAGCTTGGCGAAAGCAGCCTCATTGTACATATTTCCCATATCCCCCGGCTGAAACTCTCTCCACGGGATCACGAGAATGATGCTGTTGAAGCCGTCCGCCTTGATGCGGGCAAAATTTGCCCCCATGTTATCATCTTCAGTTCCCCAGTAGTTGATCGGCCAGGCATCGCCGAAGTAGGTCACGGATTTTAAGTATTCCGGAAATGCCGCCTGCGCTTCCATCCGAAGTTCAGGGATCCCCGCCATCAGGGCTGCGGCGGCCAAAAGCGCTGCCGCTGGTCTTGCCAGTTTTCTTATGTTCATACAATCACCTTTTATAACTGTTCTTCACAGCTTCCTTTTTTGTTTCTGGTATGCATCGGCACACACCGATTCCCGTTTACTATACCACAATGTAAAAATTTCTGCAAAATTTATCCTAAAAAAATTCCGCAAAATTTATCCTTGACTAATCTGGGACTTGCGGGGATACTTTTATTAGGAATCATTGTAACTGTTCAGTAGGTCTGCGCACTTGCTGCGCTGACCGTAAGAAAACATAGGCTGGAAGGCAAAAATCCCATCAGCGAAGCTGATCTGGAATGGATTTTTGCACGTAACTATGAAGGTACTGTATAGTTACGAATCATTTATTAAAGGAGGACTTTATAAGCATGGAAAAATCAACGGTTTATTTTACCGATTTCCGGTGTTCGGTTGGAACCAGCCAGTTGGACAAGCTGAAAAAGCTCTGCGTTGCCGCAGGAATCAAAAACATTGACATGGACGGAAAATTCGTCGCGATCAAAATGCATTTCGGTGAGTTCGGAAACCTCGCCTTCCTTCGTCCGAACTACGCGAAAGCCGTTGCGGATCTCTGTAAGGAACAGGGCGGCATGCCGTTTCTGACCGACTGCAACACCCTGTATCCGGGCAGCAGAAAAAATGCCCTGGATCACTTAGACTGTGCAAACCTCAACGGCTTCAACCCGATCTCCACCGGCTGCCAGATCATCATCGGTGACGGTCTTCGCGGAACTGACGAGGTGGAGGTTCCGGTCGTGAACGGAGAATACTGCAAGACGGCCTTCATCGGCCACGCGGTCATGGACGCCGACGTCTTTATCAGCCTGACCCATTTCAAAGGTCATGAATCCACCGGTTTCGGTGGTGCCATCAAAAACATCGGTATGGGCTGCGGAAGCCGTGCCGGAAAAATGCAGCAGCATGCAAGCGGGAAGCCGTCCGTCCGCGAAAAGCTCTGCCGCGGCTGCGGACGCTGTGCGAAGGAGTGCGGAAGCGATGCTATTACATATGTAAATAAGAAAGCCGTCATCGATTATGACAAGTGCAAAGGTTGCGGCCGCTGTATCGGTGCCTGCAGCTTTGATGCTATCTACAACCCGAACTACAATGCCAACGAGCTTTTAGACCGCAAGATGGCAGAGTACGCGCAGGCTGTCTGTTATGACCGCCCGTGCTTCCATATTTCCCTTGTGCAGGATATCAGCCCGAACTGTGACTGCCACGGTGAAAATGATGCCCCGATCCTTCCGGATATCGGAATGTTCGCGAGCTTCGATCCGGTGGCTCTGGACCAGGCCTGCGCGGATGCCTGTCTGAAGGCAGCCCCAATCGCCAATAGCCAGCTCGGGGAACATCTCTCCCAGCCGGGATGGCACTGCCACCATGATCATTTCAAGGATTCCAACCCGAATATTGAATGGCAGGCGACTCTCGATCAGGCGGAAAAGATCGGTCTCGGCACGAGACAGTATGAGCTGAAACGGATCTGATCGGGATTTTTCATGAAAAATGGGGAGAAGTTCCATTTTACGGAACTTCTCCCTGTTTTTTATGTACAATTGCAGCGCGTCATTCCTTTCACGTTCGCCGGAAAGATCTATTCCCGCTCAATCGCATCCATCAATTTTTTACATCTTCATTCCAAGCGCTCTCGGCTTGCATCCGTCCGGAATTGGGCAGTGATAGGTGTCGCCATCCAGCTCCTCCTCCATCTCCGCTTTCGCCTTCGCGATGATCTCCGGATCCTCATACATATCGATCGCTGCGCCTGCCATTGCCTTTGCCGCGTAGATCAGTCCCTTGTGTGCCAGTCCGCTCTTACCCTGGGAAACGACCTGCCAGGAGTGGCCCGGTGTTCCAGCCGCCCATGTAGCAACGTAGGCCTGAGCAGTCGGACAGTTCCAGCTCACATCACCGACGTCCGTGGAACCGAAGGACATGATTCCGTCCGGGTTGAACGGAGCGACAAAGCGGTACATGCTCTCGCCCTTATGGGAAAGGACTTCCGCCTTAGCTGCTTTGTCCTTGCAGTTCTTTGCGATCTTCTCTAAGGACTCAAAACGGCTGTCGCCAACGCCCTCACTGATGGCTTTGGCAAACTTCATCTCCTCTTCCGTGTACTCCGGAGCGCCAAGCTCCACAAGGTTATCCCAGAGTTCCTTTGCGATCACTTTGTTGCTCATGAGGTTCGAGCAGCCTTTTACGAAATCGATCTCCACGCGGGTCTCTGTCATATGGGCAGCGCCCTCAGCGATCTTGTTGACACGCTGATAGATCTCCTCCACCTGGCTGTTCTTCGGGGCACGGATCAGATACAGAACTTCCGCGTACGGCTGTACAACGTTCGGGGAGTATCCGCCGGTGTTTGTGATCGCGTAGTGGATTCTCGCCTCCGGAACCACATGCTCTCTTAAGAACTGGACACCCATGTTCATAAGCTCCAGCGCATCAAGGGCGCTTCGTCCAAGATGCGGTGCTCCGCCTGCGTGGGCGCTCTTTCCATAGAATTTATACGCTACCTGATAGTTGGCGAGGGAGCTTCCCGTATCGGCCTGCGTTAAATCTCCCGGATGCCATGTGATCGCGGCGTCAAGGTTTGCGAACACTCCGCCTTTCGCCATAAATGCCTTTCCGGATCCGCCTTCCTCACCCGGGCAGCCAAAATAGATCACGGTTCCCGGTTTTCCGCTTTCTTCCAGATACTTTTTGATTCCGATCGCCGCGGAGAGGGACGCTGTGCCGAGCATGTTATGTCCGCAGCCGTGTCCGCTGGCGCCATCATGCACAACGATCTTCTCGGTAGCTCCCGCTTCCTGATCCAGTCCGGACAGGGCATCGAACTCGCCTAAGATACCGATCACAGGTTTTCCGGAACCAAACGTGCCCTTAAATGCCGTCTTTACATCCGCAAGACCTGTCTCAACTGTAAAACCTTCTGCTTTCAGAACATCGCAGAGGATCTTCATCGACTTGTCTTCCGTGAAGGCAGTCTCCGCGCAGCCCCAGATCTCGTCGCTGGCGGTAAAGATCTCGCTGGATTTCTTATCAATTTCTTCCCAAGCTGTCTGTTTTCCCATCTCCATATCACCTTTCCTGTACATGATTTCCGGCTGTTGTCCGCACTGCTTTTTTCATTTTTTCTAAAAGCGGCCCTCGAACTTGCATATTCGAGTTATTCTGATTTTTTGCACAATACGCAACCAGTTATCTATAATTATACTATTTTATTCCATGATGCGCAACCTTTTTTATTCTTTTGTGTGTAAAGTAAATTTTCCGTTTTAATTATATCAAATTTTCTCCTCTATTTATGTTGCTCTTCACAGCCGCTTCCGGCTTCGGAGTTTTTTGGACATGGCTTTTTGCTGGCTTTCTGCTGAATCAAATTAAGCTTGCGCTTTTATACCTGCGATGGTATAATTTACAGGTAATGCCCTGTGATACAGGGCGAACGTGAACACACTGGAGGTATCCACATGAACTGGAGTATCGTAGCAAATGTCATTCTTGTCATTCTCCTGATCCTTGTCGTTGTCCTCGCTGTGCTTTACTTCCTCGGACGTAAGATGGAAAAGCGCCAGGTAGAACAGCAGAGCGCGATCGATGCCGCTAAGCAGACCGTGAGTCTGATGGCGATCGACAAGAAAAAGTTGAAAATAAAGGAAGCCGGACTCCCGCCGATCGTTTATGAGCAGACTCCATGGTATGCAAAGTGGATGAAGGTTCCGGTAGTAAAAGCAAAGATCGGTACAAAGATCATGACTATGATCGCCGATGAAAAGGTTTTCCTTCAGCTCCCGTTAAAGACTGAGGTCAAGGTTGAGATCAGCGGTCTTTACATCACAGCGATCAAGTCCGTTCCGCGCGGAGGACTGATCCCGCTTCCGAAGAAGAAAACGATCGGTCAGCGTATCAAAGGAATTTTCAAAAAAGACTGAATCGACAAGAAAAAGACAAAATAAAAAAGCCCCCTCTTCTGATGAATTTAGTTTCATCCAGAAGACAGGGCTTTTTTATTTGATTTTAGATCAGTCCCACAGATTTCATAAAGAAGATCCATAAGAACAGTGTAAACATGGACACCGCCGTACTGATCACGACAAACTGTCCGGCAAGCTCCCCGTCACCGCCCATATTCTGCGCCATCGGGTAGGATGCGGCTGCAACCGGTGTCGCGTAGACAGCGATCAGAAGGAACAGCTCAAGTCCACGAAGTCCAAAGGTGTAAGCGATCGCGATGATGATCGCCGGAAGGATAAACAGCTTGCAGGTAAGCGTTGGAACCAGATATTTGAGGTTTTTCCGGATTGCCTTAAACTGTAAGGTTCCACCGAGTACATAGATCGCTAACGGAGAAGTCATATTGGAGAACGCTGCGATCGGGGTCACAAGACTTCCCGGAAGCTTGATCCCGAGGAAAAAGAAGATCAGACCCACGATGGCACCCTGCAGGAGCGGATTCGCTGCCACCGCCTTCAGTGTCTTCTTAATATCTGATTTTCCCTCTCCGTTGAACATTTCAAGAATAAATACCGATGTGGTATTGTAGATCGACACAACGACCGTAACCATCATAGCCGCGATCGATGCCGCTGAATCTCCGAATACCGCGATCGTGAGCGGCAGTCCGAACAGAACAAAGTTGCTTCGGAAAATCGCCTGGATGATAACGCCTCTTCTGGGGTTTTCCTTTACGATCTTCGGAATGATCACGATCAGGAGCGCTTCCACGATCAGGATACTTGCACCCGTGAAGATCAAAAGCAATGGTCTCGGAAGCGACTCGGCATCGGCTTTATAAATATTGTAGAAGGTCATAAACGGATAAAATACCCGGAAGACCATCTGGTTCAGCTTCTGTAAAAATTCCTCTTTCACAACTCCTCTGATCTTCATCGTATATCCGAGCGCCAGATAACAGAAGAACGGGATGACCGCATTAACCGCGACTAAAAAACTCTCCATACATCGTTTGTCCTCTCACAGCTGTTCTTTCGACCGCTATTTCTCTGAATACGATCTACAGGCCAGCTGCGTCCTTTCTTTTTTGTCATCTCCCTGAGCTGTCAGGAAATGCGTATTTGTGTAACCCTTTCAACATCCCCATATCAAGACTTTTCTCTATATTGAAATTCCCAGCACTTCATCCTTTTTCGACGATGCCAGAATTTCTGTACTGCAGTCAAATGCGTATTCCCCATTCATCTCCATGGAATATTTGATTCTTAGAAGAATGGACTCTTCGTCCTCCTCAACTTCAAGCAGGGAAGTCGTGATTCCCATCAGGAACAGTCCCATCGGCGTCCGGTAGTTTGCTGTCGTCCGTCTTCCGGCTTCAAAGATCATGTGGCTCTCCACAAGTCCGCGTTTCATGACCTCGATCCGGTTCTCCATCACTTTCACCGTATTGTGGGTCGGTGTGCCCGTCTCGTCAAGCGACTCATCATAGATCAGATACTGCTTGCCGTTTTTCACATAATACGTCCCCGGGGTGATCATCTCGACCGTGTCCTCTTCCTCACCGATCGTCTGTACCCCCCGGACACGGACTAAAATATCCTTTGTCATGTAAATCTCCCCTGATATATCATTTTGAACGGTCCGCACGGCTTCAGGCACGGACCGCTGTGAACATTTTTATCTCTCATATCTCCGAAACGCGTGATCGATCAGATCGTCGATCAGCTGTCTCTTGTCTACACCTCTTGCCTCCCACAACATCGGATACATGCTGATGGCAGTGAAGCCCGGAAGTGTGTTGATCTCATTGAATACGACCGTTCCGTCTGCTTTTACGAAGAAATCCACGCGGGATAAGCCATAGCCGTCCACCGCGTTGAAGATCTTAACGGCAGCCTCACGGACACGTTCTGTGGCTCCGTCAGGAAGCTCCGGGTCAACGACGGTCTTGGACTCCGCGTTGTAGTATTTCGCGTCGAAATCATAGAACTCAGCCGCTGCAAGGATCTCACCCACGCCGGAGGCTTTCGTGGAAGCACCGTCACCGAATACGCCGCACTCGATCTCACGGCCCACGATCATCTCCTCAACGAGGATACGGCGGTCATTGTCAGCCGCTTCCTTTAAACCGGTAATCAGCTCTTCTCGGTTGTCTGCTCTTGTAACACCTCTGGAGGAACCGGCGTTAGACGGCTTTACAAATACCGGATATGGGATCTCTTTTTCGATTTTCGCGATAACCGCATCCATATCCTTTAATTCCGCTTTCATAACGGAAACGTAAGCTGCCTGACAGATGCCGAGTCCGCTTACCATGCGCTTTGTGGAAAGCTTATCCATCGATACCGCGGAAGCGAGAACGCCGCAGCCGACGTACGGGATCTTCGCAAGCTCAAGGATTCCCTGTACGGTTCCGTCCTCACCGTAGAGACCGTGAAGGACCGGGAATACCACATCCACCGGAATCTTCTCAAAAGATCCGTTCTCTGTGACGATCAGGCATTTCTCCTTTGCGTCGGGAGACAGCACCGCCCCAGCTTTTGACTCTCTCCAGGTATCATCTTTGACCTGGCTTAAGGAGTCCACCTTTACCCAGTGTCCGTCCTCCGTGATCCCGACGAGGATCACATTATATTTCTCCTCATTGATATTTGCTGCCACATTCTGTACAGACATACAGGATACCACATGCTCAGATGACTGTCCGCCAAACAGGACAACGATATTTTTCTTTTCCATGATATTTTTTTGATTCCTCTCTGATTTTCTATTCAAGTCGAACGTCCGTGAGATTTGGCGCGTGATCCCGGTCAGCAAAGCCGGCAGATTCCTTACAGGACCACTGTGCACCCGAATCATTTACCCCGATGCACTGGCACTGGACGGGCTGTTTTGACATGTTATCGTTTAGATTATAGCACAACTGGTAATAATTACAAACAGGAAATAACATTTGCCTCTGACATAAAAAGTAAAAAGCAAAGAAGGTGTATCTATGAAACGAACCTGTAAGCTCAGTCTCTCTTTCCTGTGTTTTTTGATCTGTTTTCTTCTTTCCATGTCCGGCATCCGGGCGCGGGACGAGGCTCTGGCGGCGGATATTGCCCCAAAGATCCTGCGGTTCCATGTTCTCGCGAACAGTGATTCCGCCAAAGACCAGGCGTTAAAGCTTCGGGTGAAGGATCTTCTTCTGGAAAAGATCCGGGACGGGGCCGCCGCGGGTCAGATCGCCGGAAAAGAGGAGCTGAAAGCATATATCCTGTCTGAATCTTCCACACTGGAAGCCGCTGCAGAAGACTTTATCCACAGCTTCGGGTATGATTACGGTGTACATGTGGGGATCGAGACCTGCAGGTTTCCGGTGCGCACCTACGGGGACATGACATTTCCCGCCGGGATGTATGAAGCCGTCCGGGTGACCATCGGGAACGGTGCCGGGCACAACTTCTGGTGCGTTCTGTACCCATCCTTATGCTACACGGACAGCGTTCATGCGTCGATGCCGGAGGAATCGAAGGAAATGTTGAAAAATCTGATCCCGGAGGACGATTTTCAGTCGCTGCTAAAGGCAAGACCGGCCTGTTTCCTGAAAAGCACCAGCCCAGCGGCCACTGACGAACACACTTCCCATACAGCTACCGCCTCTGCAGCCACCCCTGATAATACTGCCAAAACTTCGGGTAAAAAAAGTGAGCAGGAAACATCTTCCCTGCCCACTGTGAAAGTCCGTTTTCGGATCGCTGAACTATTTTCAGCGCATCTGCAGCTTACTGACTAAGGCTTAAATTTCCCTTAACCGCCCAGTCATAGGTCTCCATCGCCTGGAACAATGAGAGGTCTCCGGTCTTCACCGCGATCTCCTTTGTCTTTAAGGAGTTCTGCTGCTGCATATACTCAAGGCGTCCGATGGTTCCTAACTGCCATTTTCTCTCGGCAGTCTCCATCTTCGTCTTTTCCAGCTCGTAAGCTGCCTTTGCTGTCTGGAGCTCGTTTCTCTTCTGGAGAACGTCGTTGTAAAGGTTTACGAGGGAGGACGCGACTTCTTCCTTCTCCTGCTTGATCGTGCGCTGTAAGTTCTGGTACTCGACGGAGCCTGCGTCCTTGTTGTCGAGATCCAGCACGTTGTATCGGATCGTAAAGTTGTTGTCCTGCGCCGCCTGTTTGTCCTTCTCCGGGTTCATTCCGTCGATCCTTGTGAGATCAGCTGCCGGGACATCCTTGATCTCCGGCTTTGCGTCATACTTCCATCCGAGCATCGTGCAGAGGGTCTGACGGAGCTTCTGCTCACTGGATGTCAGTGTCAGTTTCGTTGCCTGGGTGGACTCCAGCTGCTGTCTCGCGGAAAGGACCTGGCTCTGGGTCGCAAGACCGTTGGCTGCCTGGTTCTGGGTGGACTGGTAGACTGCCTCTAAGAGTGTGAGTCCGCTCTCTAAGCTCTCCTCGTTGAGCTTTAACTGCTTGTAGCCGATCATGGCGCTCTGGGCGCCGGCGGTCAGCGCCGCGCGGGTGCTGTCCACAAGCTTGATATGCATCTGCTCCGGGGATACCTGTTCCAGGCTGTCGCCCTGCAGTGCGATCGCGTCTGCCTGGTAGTCCATGAGTTCTGAACTGTAATAGAGCTGTGCGTAGTTTGTCGGAGTCATTGCCGGAACTTTACCGATCATCTCTTTGGCTGCGTCAAGAGAGCCTTTCAGTGTACTTGCCGTATCCGCAAGCTCTCCCGAACTATCCAGTAATTTTGATTTCAGCTTCACGACATCCTTTGCTGCGTCCTTCTTATCGGAATATGTCTCTTTCACTGTCTTAAACGTCGGGCTGTAGACCTCAACAAGCTTCCCGATCTCGTCATATTCCAGCATGTTATCCGCGAGCTTCTTCATCGTCGCGTCATCGTACTCATTTCCCGGCTGGGATATAAATCCGTTCTCATCCGCAACACCGGTCGCCTGAACCGCCTTCGTCGCTGCGAAAGCGTTCACAGGCGCTGCCGCAAGCGCAAGCGCAAGTGCTGCCGGAATCACACGTCCTGTCAAATTTCTTTTCATTCTGATTCTCCTTTAGCTCTGCGATGAGGAACCGATATCGAGAAGTCCCTCAAGCGCCCACTGATAGTTTTCGATTGCTCCTGTAAGGTCGAGCTTTGCCGCTGTGTGGGATGCCTCACTGGAAAGCCATGCGGACTCCGCCTGGAGGTATTCCTGGCGGCTCATCATTCCGAGGGCATTTTTCCTGTCAGCAGCTGCCTTGTCGGCCTTTGCGGCTCCGTAAAGCGTCTCAGATGCCTCGTAGGCTTTCTGTTTCTGCTTTACGTCCTGGTACATAAGATCCAGGGAAGAACGGATAGAATCTTCCTGGTCCTTGATATTTCTGGCTTTCTTTACTGCTCCGCCGGAGGAACTGGCCTTTGCCATTCTTGTATCATACAGCGTATAGTTCATCTCGATGGCCTTCGCCTCGTCCTTCTTCGGATCGAAGGAATCGATCACCGTGAGATCCGGTTCCGGAACCTTTGTAATCTCCGGGTCCGCGTTGTACTCCCAGCCTAACATCGTGATCAGCGTCTGCTTCTGGCTGTTCAGACTGGATGCCGCCTGAAGCGCACTTCCGTTTGCGGAATTTAAGGCATCTTCTACGGTCAGAACATCTTCCGTTGACATCATTCCGAGATCTTTTTTCTTCAGTGCCGCCTCATAATTCTGCTTTGCGATCTCCTGATTTAAGACAGCAATATCATACTGATCCTTTGATGTCTCATAAGTGCGCATCGCTTCCCTTGCGGTTTTTGTCTTCTCATTTCTCGCGATACGAAGTCCGCGGAGTGCTGAGCTGCCGTTCTTTTTTCCATTTGCGGTATCTTCCAGCTGCTGCGCATAAGCGCGCAGGGCATGCATGTTTGTCCTATATTCTTTATATTCGCTGCGGGTCGAGCTGTCATTTTTCAGATCATCCGCGTCATTCTCCAGCTCATCCGCCTCCGCGCGGAGATCCGCCGCCAGCGCTAACATCTGATCCTTTGTAAGGCCCGTGGATCCGCCCGGATTGTAATAATACTTCTGCAGCTGGTTCTGATAATCCGCATTATACCTCTCGATGAGTCCCGGGATCTCCCAGTATTCCAGAGTATTGTCCTTGAATTTTACAAGTGCTGCTTCGTCATATTCTGTGACCGCGACGTCCTTCGTCGCAGCTAACGCAGGAATTCCGGTACCCGCTGCCGCCAGGGAAAGACTTCCCATAAAAATGGCTGAGAGCACGGTCAGACCTGCCTTTTTCCATTGATTCTGTCTCATAGGTTTCCCTCCATCTATGAGCATAACGATTTCATCGCAGAAACGCAATAACGTTTCTCTTACATTTTCTTTTCAAATACGGCAATCCGGTGGCAATTTTTATCCCTGGCTGCCGCCTCCAAAAGCAGGAAGCCCCGCAGAGCGTTCCGCATTCCGGCTGACCGCCTCCCGACCGGGCAGCGGCCGTCTCTTGCAGGCTCTGCAGGGATCCGCTTTCAATGTTCAAAGCTTTAATCTACGTCAATGATCTCTTTCTTATCCTGATTCTTTCCGCTCATGATCACATAGAAGACCGGAAGAACAAGAAGTGCCATCGCTGTAGAGACGATCAGTCCACCGACATCCACAAGTGCGAGTCCCTGCATCGTCTTACCGGCATTTCCGTAAGCCGCCGCCATCGGGATCATTGCCACGATCGTCGTGAGTGTTGTCATGAACATCGGGCGCATACGGGTCGCGCCGGCTTCAATGACCGCCTCCTTAAAGTCCATCGTTGCCCGGTACTGGTTCGCCGTATCGACGTACAAAATACCATTGTTTACTACCGTTCCGACTAACATTAAGAAGCCTAACAGGGAGGTCATGCTGATCGGGCAGTCCACTAACCATAAGAACAGGAAGGAACCGATCAGGGCGAACGGGATCGTCGTCATCACCATGATGGAGAACTTTGGTGACTCGAACTGTGCAGCCATTACAACAAATACAAGGAATACGGCTGTGGCGATCGCCTGTCCCAGGGACGCAAACTCTTCGTTCATCATCTTTGTGGATGTGTTTTCCTGCATGGAGATCGTGCCGGATAAGTACTTATCGATGACCTCCTTCTGGATCTTATCCTTCGTGGTGCTGTCCGCTCCCTCTGTCAGCGTACCGGTGATCGTCACCTGATACTGCTTATCACTCTTTGTGATACTCTGCGGGCTGTCCTTGAAGCCGATATCCGCGATATCCATAAGGGCTACGGATCCGCCGGTCGCTGTCGGAAGAACGATTCCCTGGAGCTTATCGATCGTATCGTACTCATCATCCGCGTACTCAACCTTTACATCGATATCATTTCCGTCAACATTCAGGGTCGTTGCCGTCGTTCCGCTGACCATCATGTATACCTGGGAAGCAACGGCGGTCGGTGAAAGTCCCTCCGCTGCCGCCTTGACCGGATCCACATTGATCTTTACAAGGGGAGCACTGTTTTCAAGGGAAGAGTGGATGTTTGTCGCATCCGGGCGTTTCTGGAGCTCGGAAACGATCTCATCCGATGCTTTCTTTAAGTCATCGTACTGTGTGCTGACAAGAATATATTCGAGATCCTCCGCATTTCCCATGGACATCCCACTACCCAGAGAGCTCTGGCTTTCCAGACTGACCGAACAATCCGACCATTTCTGCATATCGCGTTTCCATTCCTTGAGCACCTGATCCGTCTTTCTGCCTCTGTCATCCTTTAAATATGCCGTCAGGGTCGCTCCGCTTCCGCCCATATTCATGGAAAGTCCGGAACTTCCGTAGGAGAGCATGTAGGAATCAAGATCCGGATCCTGAGTCACATAGTTCTCTGCTCTCTGGAGGATCTTATCGACCTCCTCGATCTTAAGACCCGGCTGGGTCTCAATCGTCACTGCGATCGTTCCCTGATCATCTGCCGGCATAAGCTCTGTCTTTAACTTTGTCGCAAGGAACAGGGAGAAGATCACAAGCACAACGGCGGTTCCCATGACCATCGCTTTTTTCTTTAAAAGCTTCTCCATCAGGGAACGGTATCCATTCTGCAGAGCTCTCATGATGCCGGAGGCCGGGGTATTTTCCTTCTCCTTCGGACGGTAGTACACGTAACAGAGCGGTACAAGCGTCATCGCGGAAATCAGGGACGCAATCATACAGAATACGATTGTGAAGCCTAACGGCTTGAACATCTGTCCGCTCATTCCGGAGATCAGAGCTAACGGGATAAATACGACACAGGTCGTAACGGTACCACCGATGATGGATTCCAGCACAGCTGCAGTACCATCGATTGCGGCTTTTCTCGTTTCAACAAAGCCACCGCCCTTATCCGTAAAGCGGAAGCAGCTTTCCAGAACTACGATTGAGTTATCAACCATCATTCCGACGCCGAGAACCAGACTCGACAGGGTGATGACGTTTAACGTAAAGCCCATGGTCTTCATGAGGATGAGGGCCGCTAAAATTGATACCGGGATGGAGGTTCCGACGATCAGGGATGCCTTGATATCCCCGAAGAACAGCCAGATGATGAACATCGCAATAATGACTGCCATGATCATGGTCTGGAATACGCTCTTTAAGGAATTGCTGATCTGATCACTGTAATCATTGACAACGACGTACTCCAGAGACGGATCCTGTGCTTTTAACGTTTGCATTGTCTCCTGGACTGCCTTGGAAACGGTAATGTGGTCGCTGTCCTGATTTTTCTTGACACCGATCGTCATCGTGTCTTTGCCGTCGTAACGTCCGATACTGTCCTTTGCCTCAACGGTATTGTAGATATTGGCAACATCTTCCATATAGATGATATTTCCGTTGCCCAGTGTGATCGGGATCTTCTTTAAAAGCTCCATCGTGTCAAAGGATGTTCCGGATGTCACGGAAAGATCCTTGTTTCCGACGGAGGTACTTCCGATCGGCATGGAAAAGTCCGCAGACTTTAAAGCCGCAATGATGGTATTCATGTTCACATGATACTGGCTTAATTTTTCCGGGATCAGCTCCGCCTTGATATAGGCCTCCTGACCACCGGATACGTCGACACTGGCTACGGAAGTCAGTTTTTCGATCTCTGGAACGATATCGTCATTTACATAGTTATAGAGGTTATCCACGCTGTCATTGTTGACCGCGAGGGTGATGGACGGCGTACTGTTGATATCCATCTCGATGATCGTCGGGGTATCGACATCATCCGGGAGATCCGACTTGATCCCATCCAGCTTTTTCTTTAAGTCATCGTAAGCTTTATCGATATCCTGGTCATAGTCATACTGGACCAGGACCATTCCGAAGTTTTCCGAAGACATGCTGGTGACGGAATCGACACCGGAAAGCGTTCCGATCTCATCCTCTATCTTACTGATCACAAGCTGATCCACGTCATCCGGGCTTGCTCCCGGGTAGACCGCGCTGACGATCAGCATCGGCATCTCCATTTCCGGGATCAGCTCAAGCTGGGATGAAAAGATCGAGCTGAGACCGAATACGATCAGGCAGAGCACAACAAGAACGGTTGTGACCGGCCGTTTTAAGACCTTTTTGGTAAGTCCCATGTTCCTTGTGCCTCCTTATTTTGCTGCCGTTTCCGCGGCTTCTGTAGTCTCTTCTGCTGTTGTCTCACTGCTGTCGGCTGTCGTTTCCGCACTGTCATCACTGCCCTGAATATTCACAGCGGCACCGTCATAAAGCTCCTTGGACCAGCTTGTGATGACCTCGTCGTCGTAGGAAAGTCCGGAAACGATCTGAATCTTGTCAGAATCGATGAGTCCGTCTTCCACCGGAGTCTTTTTCGCCGTTGATGTCGCGGCATCATATGTATACACGTAAGCGTCTCCATTGCTGTAGTTCACACAGTCTGCCGGAACGACCATGACGTTGTCCGCCTTCTCCGCTGTCACATAAACCTTTACCATCGTTCCGCTGGCAAGTCCGTCCGCGTCCCCCAAGGTCGCTTTCACCTTGAAAAGTCCTGTGGACGCGTCCACCATGCTGCCGATCTCGGAGATCGCGCCGCTGTAATCCGTTCCGTTCTTCTCCACCGTCACAGGATCTCCGATATTTAATCCCTTCATGACACGCTCCGACACGTTGAAGGTCAGTGTTTTTCCGCCTGCACCGGATACAACGCCTGCGACAGAACCGCCCGCAGACATATCATGCACCTGCACGCCGAACTGCTCTAAGACACCGGCGATCGGCGCGGTAACGACCGTGTTCTCGCTCTGGGTATCATAGTTTAATTTTGCGGAATCATACTGGAGCTTCGCCATGGACAGACCGCTTACCGCCTGCTCGTAGGCCTGGGCGGAAATATCTCCGCTCTCGTAGAGGGCCTTCATCCTGTTTACAGATGTCTGGGCATCGTTTAAGGATACCTGGGTCGTATTTAACGTGATCCTTGCCGCGTCTAACTGCTTGTTGTCGATGCGGAACAGCTTCTGCCCCTTCTGTACGGTATCGCCCTGATTTACATAAACCTCCAGTACTTCTCCGCTTCCCTTCGGGATAATGTATACCTGATCTGCCGGTTCCACAGTACCTGTCAGTCCTGTGGAAAGTTCAATATTTCCTGTCTCCGGTGTCTGGACGACGACGGTCGGGTTCGGAACGGCCTCGATCGGCTCTTCTTTTTTCGTAAATCTTGTGAACATCAGGGCTCCAAATGCGCCGACGCATACAAGCCCGATTACGATCTTACCTGCTTTCTTCATGGTTCCTCCTCATTTTCTGCAACCTGTTGCTTTTTGATCTCTCCTGCGGATTCTTTCCTTTCTTCCGGTCCGCACGTTCTGTTTCGCGGGCAGCTTTTCTTTTCTATTCCTTACCGCTGCTCCTCTTCCCTGCTGTCTGATCTATATGCACATATGCCGTAGTGAAGCATATGGATATGGCGTTTGTAATACTCAGAAGCTTCCTCTCTCGCCTCCCCGTCACGGAAAAAGCGCTTGATCGACATGATAAATACTACCATATGCATTTCGATCAGCTCATTTAAGGCCTCTCTGCTGATTGGTGCTTTGTCCTGATCGATATTTTCATATAGAAGCTTCATAAACCTCTGATTTTCCCGGCATACCTGCGGGTCAGACTCCGGATCGCCCCTGAAAATATCCATGAACTTCGCGCTCTTGATCAGATTCTGAAAAATATTGATCAGACCTGCCCGCTCCATAAGATCCATTCCGCGGTCGAACACATTCTCAAGCATATCCCACAGATCGCCTCCGTTTTCCCGGAGCCGCTCGATATAGTTGTTAAAATGCTGCTCCGCCTGGGCGTAGATCAGCCACTTCAACAGATCCTGCTTATCTTCAAAATATGTATAAAAGCTCCCTCTTGATATATCCGCATCGTGGACGATCCGGTTGATCGATGCTTCCTCCAGAGGCACTCTCATAAATTCCTTTGCCGCTGCGATCCGAATTGCTTCAATTTTCTCTTTCGGAAGCCGCAGAAACCGCTCGGTCGGCATAATTCCATCTCCCTTCTGTCGAAATCACAAAACGTATTTCTGACATTTCCCTTCTTTTGTAAAAGTGACAACCTGTCAACATTATAGTGACACCCTGTCATTCTGTCAATATCTGTTTTTCCAGTTTATAATGATTTTATATTTTCGTAAGGTTTGCAAAATTTCTGTATAGAAACTCCTGCCTCCGGTCCGATCCCGTCTGTGATTTCCGCTGTTTTGCTCAGCCTACCATGCCCATGTTTCAGAATTGTTTTCCGATTGTTGCAGTTTCATGAATCCTGCAGATTTTGCCGGAAATATCGGATTGTACAGGAATAAATACCAATTCATAGCATGTTTGTAGGAATTGCTTCTTGCATATTTTTCTCAATACATGTATAATATCATTGAATCACCTAGTAAGTAACTAGGTTTAGTCCCGGCAGACGGAACGTATCCCGGAGATCAGCTCCGGTGCCGGTTCATATCTGTCCGGAAATTGCTGAAACTTACATTTTTACCTTATATAAAATACATGGAGGAATCCGATATGTCAGAACTATTATTAAATGTAAAAAATCTCTCCGTGAATGTGGAAGAGAAATCCATTCTTCACGGGATCAACTTAACGATCAACAAAGGCGAGACCCACGTACTCATGGGACCGAACGGTGCCGGAAAATCCACACTCGGCTGCACCCTGATGGGGAACCCGAACTATCATGTGACAGACGGTGAGATCTTCTTCGGAGGCGAGAACATCACGAAAGAAGCCGCTGACAAGCGTGCAAAGCTCGGCATGTTCCTCTCCTTCCAGAATCCGCTTGAAGTTCCGGGAATCTCCCTCTCCAACTTCATCCGCAGCGCTCTCTCCGCGAGAACCGGAAAGAATGTCCGCATCTGGGATTTCAATAAAGAACTCCAGAAAGCGATGGAGGTTCTCGACATGGATCCGTCCTATGGCTTCCGTGATCTGAACGTCGGCTTCTCCGGCGGTGAGAAAAAGAAAGCGGAGATCCTGCAGCTTCTCCTCTTAAATCCGTCCCTGGCGATCCTCGATGAGACAGACTCCGGTCTCGATGTCGACGCGGTCCGCACCGTTTCCAAGGGAATCGAGGAGTACCAGAAGAGCAAGGACGGCGCTCTCCTCATCATCACCCACAGCACAAGGATCCTGGAGTCTCTCCATGTGGACAAGACCCATGTTCTCGTAGACGGCCGCCTGGTTGCCGAGGGCGATGGTTCTCTCGTCGATGAGATCAATGAGAACGGCTTCGAGCAGTTTATCGCTTCCGCAAATGAGAAGGGAGAGAACGATTAATGAAGGAAAAGACGTATGTTGAGGACGTTGACCGCAACATGTACGACTTCCGCAATGACGAGAAGGACGCTTACCGTATTAAAAACGGTCTCACCGAGGACATTGTGGAAAAGATCTCCGAGGAGAAACATGACCCGGAGTGGATGCATGATTTCCGGTTAAATTCCTTAAAAATATATCATGAAATGAAGGTTCCGGACTGGGGCCCGTCCATCGAAGGATTAAACATGGACAACATCGCCACCTACGTCCGTGCCAACACAAAGATGAAAGGGGACTGGTCCGAGGTTCCGGAAGAGATCAAGGACACCTTCGAAAAGCTCGGGATCCCGCAGGCGGAGCGCACCTCCCTCGCAGGCGTGGGTGCCCAGTACGACTCCGAGCTCGTCTACCACAATGTCCGCAAGGAGGTTGAGGAGCAGGGCGTTATCTATACCGATATGGAAAGTGCCCTGACCGGCAAATATGCCGATATGGTAAAGGACCACTTTATGAAACTCGTGACACCCCATGACCATAAATTCGCAGCCCTGCACGGCGCTGTCTGGTCCGGCGGTTCCTTCGTCTATGTTCCGAAGGGAGTTTCCGTCGAGATCCCGCTGCAGTCCTACTTCCGTTTAAACGCCGCAGGTGCCGGACAGTTTGAGCACACTCTGATCATCGTCGATGAGGGCGCGTCCTTACACTTCATCGAGGGATGTTCCGCACCGAAGTACAATGTGGCAAACCTCCATGCCGGCTGTGTCGAGCTTTACATCGGAAAAAACGCAAAGCTCCGCTACTCTACGATCGAAAACTGGTCGAAAAATATGTACAATTTAAACACAAAACGGGCGAAGGTCGAGGAAGGCGGAGTCATCGAGTGGGTATCCGGTTCCTTCGGTTCCCATGTTTCTTACCTCTACCCGATGAGCGTGTTGAACGGCGAGGGCGCGAGATCCGAGTTCACCGGAATCACATTCGCCGGTAAGGGACAGAACCTCGATACCGGATGTAAGGTCGTCCACAACGCACCGAAGACTTCTTCCTATGTAAATACGAGATCGATCTCCAAGGATGGCGGGATCAGCACCTTCCGGAGCTCCGTTGTCGTATCCGCGAAGGCAAAGGGCAGCAAATCCGCTGTCTCCTGCCAGTCCCTGATGCTCGACGATATCTCCCGTTCCGACACGATCCCGGCGATGGATATCCGCACAAAGGACGCCGATGTCGGACATGAGGCAAAGATCGGCCGTATCAGCGATGACGCCGTCTTCTATCTGATGTCCCGCGGTATCTCCGAGGAGGACGCGAGAGCCCTGATCGTCAGCGGCTTCGCCGACAATGTCTCGAAGGAGCTTCCGCTTGAATACGCGGTGGAGATGAACAATCTGATCCATCTGGAAATGAAAGGAAGTATTGGATGATGGAGAACATGAAGATCAACCAGCTCCCTTCAAAGACATGGAACTGGCTGAAAATGAATGAGACTGCGGTCTCCGGGATTTCTGTCTCCGGAGCGCATGAAGGAAACCTTGAGATCCCGGAAGGGATCAAAAAAACTGTCTGCCCGGCCGGTCTTCCGGACCGTTTTAAGGATGTCGCTGGCGGCATGGGATCCGATATGGATATGCTGGTAAAGGAAAGTTCCGCGGGTGCAGTACTGCTCTCTGCTGACAGCGATGTCTCCGGGAAACCGGCGCGGATCAGATTTGCCTACGGTGCTTCTGAGCACAGCCTGAACACCTTTGGAATTCTGGCAAAAGAAGGAAGCAATATGACCGTTATCATGGATATGGCAGCTGAACGAAACGGCGCTCCTGATGGGACCGGCACCACGGCCGGAGAAAATCCTGCCGCCGTCTCCCAGTCTGAACACACCGGGCTTTCCGCCGTGCAGACAAAATTGATTCTGGAAAAAGACGCGAAGGTGACTCTCGTCCAGATCATCCGCAACAAAAACGCGAGGACTGTTTTGAACGATATCGGGGCGAAGGTTGCTGACGGCGCGAAGCTCTCCGTCATCCACCTGTTCCTCAGCGGCGATAAGGTCTACAACGGCTGTAAGGCTGAACTTATCGGCAAAAAGAGTAATTTTACAGCAGACATCGCCTACACAGTTGCCGATGACTGCGTGCTTGATATGAACTACGTGGCACTCCACGAGGGAAAGAAATCCGTCAGTGAGATCAGGACCGACGGCGTGCTCCATGAAAACGCGAGAAAGCTGTTCCGCGGGACCATCGACTTTAAGAAGGGTGCTGCGGGGGCTGTCGGAAACGAGAAAGAGGACGTTCTTCTTCTCGACGATGACGTGGTCAACCAAACGATCCCGCTGATCCTCTGCGCCGAGGAGGATGTGGAAGGAAACCATGGTGCCACCATCGGAAAGCTGGATGAGGACCTTGTATTCTATCTGGAAAGCCGCGGCATGGCTCTCGCCGAGATCTACAAAATGATGGCGAAAGCAAGGATCGACGCGGTTCTCCGTTTCGTACCTGATGAGAAGACGAAGGCAGACGTTGCCTCCTACTTAGAAAGCGAGGGTTCCAATGGATGTAAATAAAATCCGGGAAGATTTCCCGCTGTTAAAAAACCGTGATATCATATATCTGGACAATGCGGCGACTTCCCAGAAGCCCGCATGTGTCCTGGACGCGGAAAAGCGGTTTTATGAGAAATATAACGCAAACCCGTTCCGTGGTCTCTACGAGTTGAGTGAGGAGGCGACGGAATGTTATGAGGACGCGAGAAAGACGGTCGCTGACTTCCTTCACGCGTCATGTCCGGAGGAGATCGTGTTTACGAGAAACGCCACAGAGAGCCTGAATCTTGCGGCCTACACCCTCTCTGAGTACCTGTTAAAGCCGGGCGATGAGATCATTGTCAGCATCATGGAGCATCACAGCAACATTCTTCCGTGGCAGCAGGCCGCAAAGCGTTACGGCGCGACGGTAAAATATTTAGAATGCGACATGGACGGAACGATCCCGGCTGAGCGTCTGGAGAGCATGATCACGGACCACACGAAGATCGCCGCGATCACGCAGATCTCCAATGTTCTCGGATGCAGGAATGATTTAAAGACATTCGCTGAGATCTGCCACCGCCACGGTGTGATCCTGGTCGGTGATGGTGCCCAGAGTGTTCCGCATATCGCTGTTGACGTGCAGGATCTGGGTGTGGATTTTCTTTCTTTCTCCGGTCACAAAATGCTGGCTCCAATGGGAATCGGCGCTCTTTACGGAAAGAAAGAGCTTCTTGAGAAGCTTCCACCCTTCCTCACCGGCGGCGAGATGATCGAATCTGTCACAAGAGAGGGCGCTGTCTGGGCGGAGGTTCCGCATAAGTTCGAGGCGGGAACCGTCAATGCCGGAGGCACCTACGCGCTGGCTGAGGCAGTCCGCTACATGAAGAATATCGGTTTTGACGCGATCGAGGCACAGGAGAACAGGCTCACGAGAATCGCCTACGAGGGCATGATGAATATTCCCGGAATCCGTGTCCTCGGGAGCAGCGATCCGGACAACCATCACGGAATCCTGTCCTTCGCTGTGGATGGCGTCCACCCCCATGACGTGGCAGAGATCTTAAACGCTGACAATATCTGTGTCCGCGCCGGTCATCACTGCGCACAGCCGCTGTTACAGTACCTCGGAACCGCCTCCACAACGCGTGTGAGCCTCGCATTCTACAATACAGAGGATGAGATCCGTGCGTTCCTTGAGAGTCTTGGCGGATTAAGGAGAAAAATGGGATATGAGTAATACATTTTATAATGAAATTTTAATTGAACACAATCTTCATCCGACTCACAAGCATGAGCTGCCGGAGGCAAACCTCGTCTTAGAGGGCGTAAACCCGAGCTGCGGTGATGATATCTGGCTGAAATTAAAAGTTGAAAACGATGAGATCGTTGACGGGGCGTTCGTCGGGGATGGCTGCGCCATCTCCCAGGCCTCCGCGGATATGATGTTAGATTTGATCATTGGAAAGAAAAAGGATGAGGCGCTGCGCCTCGCAAACCTGTTTCTTGAGATGATCAAAGGAACTGCAAAAGGCGATGAGCTGGAACCTCTGGAGGAAGCTTCCATCTTACAGGATGTATCCCATATGCCAGCGCGGGTCAAGTGCGCGGTGCTGGGATGGCATACGATGGAGGAGATGTTTAAGAAGGCTGCTGAAGGGAAGATTATACCTGGAATGTCGGTGACGACGGAAAATAAATAAAGACTTGAATTCAATTTCCGAATATGCTACACTATAAATACAAAAGGGAAAGTCAGATACATGTGGCCTACCCTTCATAGTTTAGTTTGTTACATTGTAACAGCCGTCACTATTGCAGTAGTGGCGGCTATTTTCTTTTCCCGAAGATTGTGTAACACAATCCAACGAGAGCGACAATGAAGATACCTATCTGGATTAAATCCGAATATGTAACGTACATTGGCATTTCTACGTTCCACTCCGGTCGTTGCTGGACGAGTGCCACCGGCACTCAGCAACCTCCTTTCTTTCGTCTGGAGGGTTAGTCCCTCCGAAACCGGAGGGCAGGCCGCCTTTCATGTATTCTGCTTTCCCATAAATTCATTATATATTGCAAACATTTGTTCGTCAATATTTTTTCTTAGCTACTATGTGCACCAGCGCCTCGATCGGCCGCCTCAATGACGTAACGATCATGATTCCGGCCGCAAGCGCGACCGCAAGCCCGATGGCTTTCTGGGCCTTCAGGATGAACTCCGGAGCATCATGGCGGAGCGCCGCGTCCATCGCATAGTACAGGGATCCTCCCGGAATCAGTGGGATGACCGTCGGCATCAAAATCGTCGTCGCCGGTGTCTTCAGAACTCTCGCCCAGATCTCCGAGTAGATCGTGATCAAAATCGCAACCACGAAAAATCCCAGATATTCATTATCCACAAAATGCAGAAACGCCAGATAAACTGCCCAGAAGACAGCGCCGCCGATAGACGGGATCCAGAGCCTCTGCCCCCGTCATCGGGTCCGCCGCCTGTGCGCCTGTTTTCTGGTCTGTCTGCACCTTTTTCACCTTTTCCATTCAAATGTTTTCCTGGAAATCATGGTTCCATTCCCTGACTTTTATTATACGGGGCGGGGATTTCTTTTACAAGTAGCAAGCGCCTGCTCAATCAGGGCATTAAGCGCCTTCGTCTGCTCCGGGGATGTGACCGCGCCTACGATCGGCTGTCCCACGATGTTCCCGTTCTGATCAACGACATAGGTCGTTGGGAATGCATACAGTCCGGCGGTAAAACGACCGGCATCACTGTCGGAGTCAAACCAGAGATTTTGATAGGCTGCTCCCTTTTTTGACAGGATCTCCTTCGCCTCGGCAATCGCACCCTCATCGCCGTCCAGCGTGAATGCATTGATTCCTACGACCGCACCGCCCTTTTGCGCCAGCTCCTGATTCAGCGCATCCAGATCCGCAAGCTCTCCGACACAGGGCTTGCAGGTCGTAAACCAGAAATTCACGACGGTTACGGTATTACCGGAAAAGAGTTCACTGCTGTTTACATCCTTGCCATCGAGATCCTTTCCCTGAAAGTCCGGGAACTTTTCCTGACCGCTCTCAGCATTTCCTGCCGCAGCACTCTCACCTTCCCCCGGCATCTTGACGCAATCCGGATATTTCTCCTCCAGATCTGTCAGCTTTTCCTCGATCTCCCGGATCTGTCCGGCTCCGTCATTCAGAATTTTCAACTCATCTGCTGTAAATTGATCCTTTGCAGCTTCGATCGCCTTCAGAAGAAAATCGCCGTAATTATTATTGTCTCCGCTTACCACCTGGTCCTTATCGATCGTCAGGAACAGCTTTTCCCAGAGCTTAGCATTGGCTGACTGGATGTCCTCCTCCTTCTGCATCAGCTTTTGATACAGGTCTGCTGCTTCTTTGGCATCTCCCAGCTCCGCAGACAGTGACGTTCCGCTCTCTGACGTCTGCCCGGAGGCAGTTTCCTTGTTATTCTTTGCTCCCCCGCACGCTGTGAGGCTGAATGCCAGCACAAGAATGAGCAGGATCGCTGTCATATTTGATCGTTTCATTTCTTTTCTCCATTTCTATTTGAGTCGGACGCAAAGCCGTAGCAAAAGCTGACGGCATCCGTGGGACAGGCATTGATACACTTCCCGCACCGGATACATTCCGTGTGATTGGGTGAGCTTGTGACATCAACATCCATCTGACAGACTCTTCTGCATGCTCCGCAGGAGACGCATCTATGCTCATCCACTTTGATCCCAAGCAGGGATACCTTGTTCATCAACGCATAAAACGCACCGAGGGGACAGATCCATTTGCAGAACGGCCGATAAAACAGCACACTCAAAACAACGACTCCGATCAGGATCATAAGCTTTCCGGTAAACAGATGTCCCAATGCCGACCGGATCCCCGGATCAACGACTGACAAAGGAATTGCCCCCTCTAAAACTCCCTGTGGACAGAGATACTTGCAAAAGAATGGGTCACCCATTCCCACATCATTTACAACAAGCGCCGGCAGTGCGATCACAGTAAAAAACAGCACGGCATATTTAAGATAAGTCAGGGGCTTAAGCCTTTCCGTAGACAGCTTTTTTCCCGGAATTTTGTGAAGAAGATCCTGCAGCCAGCCAAAGGGGCACAAAAATCCGCATATAAAGCGCCCTAAAAGGACACCAACCAGGATCAGAAATCCGGTTATATAATAAGAAAAGCTGAATTTCGATGAGCCGACCACCGCCTGAAAGGAACCGATCGGACATGCCCCGGCTGCCGCCGGACAGGAATAGCAGTTCAGCCCCGGCACGCAGACTGCCTTTGCCTTTCCCTGATAGATCCCGCCTTTGAAAAAATTCGGCAGGTGAGGGTTCGTAAGAAGCGCCGCCGCTGCCTGGATCCAGCCGCGAAACCGGCTCAGTATCTTTGATATGATATGTTTTCTGTTATCCAATTCCTACACACTCCAAACACAGCCTGATCGCCTTACTTAACACGGTATCCGCCTCTCCTCGCATCACGCCGACGCACAGCATGACTATACCGGCAATCAGCAGAGCGCCCTGAAATAATGCCTTTTTTGTTCGCAACAACCTAGTCTCTCCTTCTTGTTTGATATCCTATTACAGGTAAATTCACTCATATTGTTTCCTTAAACTATCCATTCCTCTTATCCCTCGATTTCTCAATGCAATTATATCGGAGAACCCGGTAGTTTGTAAAGCGATACGAAACTTTTCATATGCAAAATTTCCTGTAAAGAAACTTTCCCGATTTGCAGACCTCATTTTCTGATCGTCATCGGTTGTCGGTGAGCTGGAGCGTTCTTCTTTTCGTCAGATCCTTTGTTGACCTTTCTTCTCCGGTTCGCTACAATAGTAATCAGAAATATCCTTCAGGAGGAATGTAAACATGAACTCTCATATGAATTTTATCAAAGAGCAGTTATACACCTTAACTTCTATCCCGAGTCCGTCCAGCTTTACAGCAAAAGTGACTGATTACCTGTTGTCCGAATTATCTTCTCTGGGGTATTCCCCGGAGCGCAGCAATAAGGGGAACGTATTCGTTACCCTGGGTGGTTCCGGCTCTCCTCTGGTACTGGCAGCCCATGTTGATACATTGGGGGCTATGGTTCGCTCCATCAAGGAAAACGGACGTCTGCGGCCCACAACCACTCTCACTGCGGGGCCACTGGAAGCTGCCAGTTTCCAGTCTTTTGTACAGGAGCAGAAATCCATCGCCTTCCCATAATAAGCCTTTTATGCGGTCAGTGCGCCGACCACAGAAAGGAAAAAGAGAGTTCTGATAGGGATCCAGCTTAAAAGAAGACTGTACCAGGGCAGCAAGCCGGTCGATCCCGCTCCGCAGATCCGTGTAACCGCAGGCAATGTAGATATGATCGATTCCGCTGGCATTATTAAGCATTTAAGGTCCTCATGATCCTGGCGATCAGCTCCTCAGAGGCAGAATTACTGAGATCGATCTGTACCTTGCCTGATCGGATAGTCGCTGCGGTGGTTATACTTTCAGCATTCTCCGTAGTCGGATGATCCGGCCGATGGACCTCAACAAACTCAGGGATTTCACTGCCAACGATTTCTCGGATCCGGCGCAGACGATAATAAAAGCAGTTCTCACTGATGTTTTTCTCAACACACCAGGATTTAACGGAAAGCCCGCTGGCCCGCTGTTCTCTGATCATAGTGATCCACTGTTGAGTGCGGACCTGTGCAACAAGTTGATGCATGATGATGTCTCCTTTTGGTAGTTTTTTAAGTAACTTGAAAAACTATCAAGTAATGTTTGGAGTCATTATCGCAAAATTTAAGTGTTTGTGGAAGGACGGACGTTGTACCGTTTACAATTCATCTGACTCTGCTTCATGTTTTTTATGTTCTTTTTCACTCGGACACTTGGATGGGTCTGGGTGGGACGAGAACAAACAAATTATTCAAACTCGCAAATAAATCCTTGTTACTATACATTTTTGTATTGGTATTATGGTTCTATTTGGTTTCATATGTGTTCCACTGTCCTATGTCCATAGACTGTACTGAATGGTGTTATCAATTTGTTATCATTATTGTGTTATCAAAAACGTTTCTTTCATTACGCAGCTAAACTATTTAGTTCTGCTTTAACAGCTAATATATCTTGTTTCAAAACAATAAAGCTCTTTAAACAACCATCTGATGTTTGATTACTTTGATCTGAAATGTATTGTAGCTTGTAAATAATCCCATTGCACAATTCTAATAAATGATTATTATTTTCCATCTTAGCATATTTGACTGTATGATTTAATGATCTTTCAAGTTTTGTTCTAAATAAATATGGAGAAGTATTTTCTAACGTCAAAATATTATCCCATTCTTTACATATTTTTTTTATCATAATTTTCACACCTTCCCTTCGCAATCTTTAATAAATCATTTTCTATTTCAATCCATTTTTTCAGTTGTTCTACTTTTCCTTTTGGTACACATTCTATTTTGTTTGTATGATAAAGCCGATATTGATATAACTCCTTATATTCTTTTAAACTAATATTTATTTTGTATTTAGAAAAGCAATACATCACAGCCGAGTTTCTTCCAAAATCCAATCGTTCATCTAAATATGAAATAGCAATACAAGTATTTCTAACTAAGGAAGCTAATACTGCTAACTCATATTCAACACATATATATTCATCATTCAATTCACATTTTATATCTGATAATATTTCTGAATATTCTTCTAAATCATTCTCAGTATTATTATATCTCGGTAACGTTAAAAGTAAAGAAGGCATCTCATTACTTCTACTATAAATTATTTTCCCCTCCTTTTTTATATGCCATAAAAAATAAGAACCAGATTCGTACATTCTTAAAATTTTGCTATGTCTATATAAAGATATCCAAGAAACCGGAATATCTAAATAATTAGAAAATTTATTTTTCCAATCAATATATTCATCTTCAGTGCAATCATCAATGACAATTAAAATATCTATGTCACTATACTCGTCTTCATCTCCTCGCGCGACTGACCCAAACAAATATATTTCTTCAACATTTTTTTCTTCTTTTACCTTAGAAATACTATCTAATAAGCTTTTATTCAACTCTACCCTCTCCTATTAATATATCTAAACAATGCAGCAACAAAAAAGCCCATTAGTACAATTCCTATTCCACCTTCCATTACCGACAAAACTTTATACACGAATACATCTGGGGTATATTCACAAGTTACGGTAAAAAAATTACTCAAACTCATATAGCCAGCAATTCCCCATGTCATTTGCACTCCCTTTGAAACCTCTTCTATTCCGTAATAATACATTAACATAAAAATAAGAAGTACAATTATAACATTAAATATAAGTCTTGTTAATTTTTCGCCATATCCCCATAGTATTTTATTTGCCTTGCTTAATATGTAATTACCTAATCCAGATAACTGATCTATTGCATTATATTTTCTATAATATTTGTCACTGCCTTTATGCCAGAATTTTTTCCAATAATATTGTTCACTTGCTTCCTTTTCTTCAAAATAATATTTTCTATATTCATCTTCGTGACCTAATTTCAAGCATTCTAAAGATAAATTCTTACATAATTCCCATCTTATATTTGGTCGTTTTGAAAGAGATTGTAACAAATCATTATATTTAATAAAACACCCTTCAAATTTACAATAATCAAATGTACAATTAACTAAAGTAACTTCATCAAAATTACAATTAATAAAGATAGATGTTGTAAAATTCACTCCATCAAAATACGCTTTTTTAAAATAGCAATCTATAAATACATTAAAGCGTAAATCATCATTTGAAAATTTTGCTCCACGAAATCCCACTTTAGCAAAAGTACTATTATTAATTATAAAATTTTCACTAATCCACTTTTCATCAATTCTTTCATTAGCTATTATGATATTTTCATATTTTTTCTTTTGATTTTGTATATCTTCAAATTTAATGCATTGATGATTTTCGAAATATTGTTGCATCTTTCGATTCTCCCACTTTAATACATGTTATCTTTACTATTTCCAATTATTTAGAATAAAGTACTCCCATTCTTTATCACAGCCAAATTATATTCAATCAAAAATCCTTGTAATATCCTGATACCGATTGATGACACGATAAATCTCTACATACTCGTTACCAACCTTGTAGATAATCACATAATCTTCCCATATCGCATATTTATAGTCTGTCCGAAAGCTGACTCGTTTGGAAAGATCTGATCCCATTCCCGGAAACATCTGAAGATTCTCAAATTTACCGTAAATTTCCTTTATGGTCTTTGCTGCATATTCCTCGTTGTCTTCAGCAATGTAATCCCGGATGTTCTTCAGATCCTTTGCAACAATCGGGTTAATCCGCAATTTTAACATCTAATTCCCCCACAAGTGCCTTCAGTTCATCCAACTCCAGCCATCCTTCGCCGTCTTTCACTGCTTCTTCGGCTTCCTGCAGCTTCATCAAAAGCTTCTTTTCCGCACGATCACGTTCATAATCTTCAAAATCCATAACCACAAAACGTCCTCTACCATTCTTGGTAAGATATACAGGCTCGCCTTTGTGGCAGTTCTTCAGGACTTCGTTATAATTTCTCAAATCAGATACTGGTAAAATACTTGCCATATTCTTTCAGCTCCTTCCCTGATTTTATATTGTTTCTGCTACTTATATTATACACAAAAAGCTGTAAAATTCAACGTGAATTTTTACAGCTTTTTGTGATATATGAATATTTCCGCTAACCAGGATACATATTACTTCTGATTATTTACTCAAACTTCCCACACCATTTGGTGTGATGAACCTTGGAAATTCAATACGTTAGCACTTAAAAAGGCACAAACCCGGCTTGCATGGTATAATTGAATTGCCAAAAACAATCACACAGTAAGGAGATTCATGCCATGTCAAGTATACCACATAATCAGAATAAGGAAAACGAGGTTTTTGAATTTGCCGCAAAATTTATCAGTTGTGCCCGCTTTTTTCTGGCCGCAGCGTTAAATTTGACAACAGACCGTCAGAGTTCCATAAGCTGAGGAAAGTCAGCCGCTTTGTACCAGAAGAGTAAACAGTGGTGTATGGATTGGAAAATGCATATGGATATGGACGTTCTCTGGCGGTATGGCTCTTAGAGAAGGGCTGTGCGGCCAAGGATGTAAACACAGCGCTTTCCTACGCCCAGAGAAAGAGTGTTCCGATGTACCAGAAAAGTGACAGCTACGAACAGATGGTCTGACAGCCAGAGAACATCAGGGAAAGCCCAGCAGCATGTGCAGTCGCTATCAGTTCCAGCATGACATCTGTCGCTTTCCGGCGTGGCTGCGGCGTCTTCCGGCAACGGAACGGCCGCCAAAGCTTTTGGCACCGCAGAGCAGGTTTTTGTCTTCTGCCGCAGAGAGCAGGCAGTAATTGACAGGGACAAAAGAATTCCATCTGACCAGCCCAAGGTAAGGAGGCGGAATCCTTTTTTGAACTTCATGGAATAGTGGTCGAACACTTTCGCCAGGAGCTCTGCCTTTTTGGAGTGGGAGCGGTCAAACAGGCTGTCATCTATAATGAAGACGTCCTTCCGCTTTTCGTCCGTGAGCGGCTTCATGAAAACATTGATGATCCTCGAAGACAAGAGCGCAGTAAAACGCTGCCAGTTTGTTTTCACGATGTTCAGGAAGCGGTACAGAGTATAAAGTGGCCCATCTTGTCAAGACAATTTTTAAGCAAGTTTATCGTTAGGTGATAAACGTATGTTCCTGGAAATATCTGGAACAGTCCACGTTATTTCTTTCCTTGATGACACAGGACTTGAGGGTGGGACGCGTGTCAAGGGCCTGCCACGCAGTGGTGCTTTGCCCCTTTGATACGTGGCACAACCTCAAGTAAAATTCTGGAAGGAAAGGAATCTATTTACTACCATAATAAAGGCTGGCCGGGGTACGGTAGCCAAGGCTTTGATGGAGCCTTTCATTGTTATAGTATTCCAGATACTGGTATATCCCCTTCCTTGCCTCCCGTGGATATTGGTAATCCTTCAAGTAGATGTCCTCATATTTCAGACTCCTCCAGAAACGCTCAATAAAGATGTTGTCATAGGCCCGGCCACGGTGGTCCATACTGATCAGACAGCCGGTCTCCTGGAATAAACGGGTGTATTTCGGGCTTGTGAAGTGGC